>Ga0116204_1000322_pt1 | contig 26670 bp, 20 predicted proteins | sample LakKivwa52mmetaG_FD_94481 | JGI IMG/M metagenome (GOLD analysis project Ga0116204, IMG submission 94481) | Anoxic lake water microbial communities from Lake Kivu, Rwanda to study Microbial Dark Matter (Phase II) - Lake Kivu water 52m metaG | ecosystem: Environmental > Aquatic > Freshwater > Lake... | reverse complement strand
TAATGGAATAATTTTCTAATTTTGGTTTTAAAAATGAAATTATTTTACATTTCCATTTTACACGTTTTCATTTTCAAAGTCAACGGGTTTTTATCATTAATTCTTGTAGTTTTGTCGAACCGCTTCCACCTTTTTCACACATTTTCAAACGATGCGTTTTCAACATGAACACTCACAACATCGGACGATCCGAAGGCGCTTTCAACTGGGAATGCTTTGTTTTAAATAAGTGTAAAATTCATCCATATTGACAATCGCATATTGACCGGGATGGGTTTCGTTCAGTTTCACCTGAATCTTGAAGAAGTCAGTTGGCGACATGCTGATGACTTCCCCAGGACCCGGTTCAACCCGGTATTGGCTTTCCGTGAAGTCTTTCGCAAAGACGACGCCGTAATAACCAACGATAAACTTTCTCGGATCGTTTAGAATTTTATAGTAGATTTCATCCGCTTGAGACAAGTGTTTGCCTTGAAGCGATTGGAACGTTCCGACAACACCTTCTTCGGAATACAAACTAAAACTTCCGTTTCCAAACGTCTCATCGGTTAACTTTATTATTCTTTGTTTGTCGACATAGACGGCGATTGTGGTATGGGTCATAATGCTTGAGGATCGGTCGATGGCGACAATCAAGTTTTTCTTTCCTATCATCGAATAAAACGCGAGTCCAATCAATGTTCGATCTCCGCCGATGCTTTTATAAATCGATACCTTTCCATCAATGATTTCAAAAATGTATTTATCCCCGTTGGGTTGGATGAATAAGTCGATTTCCACTTTGGAATTGATTGTTCGGTTTAATTCGGTCTTGATGTACCAATACGATGATGTGCGCGTTTGGTTGTAACGATTGTTGTTTTCTGCTTGCATGTCGGATAATTTCACATAATTGCTCGTTGCTGCACGTGGATAAAATACGGCTTTTCGGTTGTAAAACAGCATATCGCTCATATAAATCGGACCCGTGGATTCCCACGGATTGATTCCATACGCTCCGGTGTATCCAGAATCAATCAAATACTCACCCAGATAAGTCGGATTGAAGGAATCCCCAAAGGCAAAAAGATCATTGTAGGTGTCAACATATTTTTGATCGCTCGCCTCAAGAATCATCCGATTGATTTCAGCAAGGGCGACGACGGTTTTGTGAGGCATCTGGGTGTCGATGTCAACAAAACCGATGCTGCTTGCGCCACCACTGAAAAAGTAGTCATTTTCTGTCATGGTCTCATAGAAATACTTTGCAACAAAAGGAAACTCGAGTACCGTGTATCCGATTACGCCCCAGTTGATTGGAACCGATCCGCGCATCGGATCAAGCCAAGAACCTTGTTGGAAAGTGGTGGGGGCTTTGATTGTGTCTCCTTCACTTGCGAGGAATGTCACGTACTTCAAATTCGGGTCGTACGAGGAGACGAACGTGCTTTTTTGTTTGAATTCGTAATCCACCGGAACACTTGCATACAAACTTAAGTTTCCTGTTCCGACGCAATTGATCATCCCACCGTAGGAGGAGACAAAATTGAGTCCGGAGCCCTCTTGGTCTACCCAGCCATACAGATGAAAGAAATCGTTGATTTCCCCGAAATACGCATTGATCCTCGTGAACAAATCCTTGTCTATGGGGTAGGTCGAGGGTTTCAAATCGAAAAACATCATTCGTTCCCGAACCGCGTAATCCATTGCTTCGCTTGTTAAGGACATGAATGATTTCGTATTGAATTGGTCGCGGAATGTTTCAAACGTGTAGTTGTAAATGGCATACGGCGTTGTCAGTCCTTGTGCCAAAAGGAAGGAGTTGATTCGTCCATCGATTTCAATACCGTTCACATCAAACATTTCGACAAGTTCCAACTCGGTTTTACCGGCGATTCGTGTGGTGGCTCCTTTTGGAACCGGCATGTATGTTGTTATGCTTGTCATCATCGCTCCGAAATCGGCATCGGTTGACACCCAATTGTTATAGCTTTTGATTTGATCGTCAATCTCAATCAAATGACTGAAGTAGTGTTGGAATGTCATTGCCACCTCGTCGAATGAATTCAGTTTTCGAAGTTCGTATCCTTCTTTCTCCAAGTTGTCCATCCATGTCACATCGGTGTGGGTGTAGTATGTGTTGTTTGTGTCGATGAACATCAAGTTTGGTTGGAAACGGTTGACAATGCCTTGGATTGCGCGAACAGCCGTAAAAAAACTGTACCGCGGCGAAAGATCGTTTTTGGTGATGAAGTAAACGATGCCATCGTCGGGATCGGTTTCCTTCGTCAATGGTACGAACGGTTTTTTCAAAATGGATAGATTGATTGTCGCCATCGCCTCGTTTCCACTTTGATCCGTCACCGAAAGGCGAATGAAATAATCGCCAAGCGAATCAAAATCAATCAAGCTCAAATCAACATTTGCTAACTCCGAGGAAATGTCCCCATCCACATCGTCATAAATCGAAAACAACGTTGTCAAATCGGGGAGAGGATCTCCTTTGAAGATTGTGATGGTTTCTAGATGAAGCGTGATAACAGGAGCGATGATATCTTCAATCGTGCATTCTTCATGTTCCGGAGTTGCATCGCAGTCCACTACCGGAACTATGCAGTCTTCGTGCTCCGGGGTTGCATCGCAGTCCACTACCGGAACTATGCAGTCTTCGTGCTCCGGAGTTGCATCGCAGTCCACTATCGGAACTATGCAGTCTTCATGCTCCGGGGTTGCATCGCAGTCCACTTCCGGAACTATGCAGTCTTCATGATTTGGATTTTTTTCACAAAATGTCTCTTCGATTATGCATTTATCTTGGCTTGGGTCTTCTTCACAGGTTGACTCCTTGGATATGGGAGTGCAAGCCGATAAAAAAATCAATAAAGATAATGTCAAAACCCAGGTTGTCTTTTTCATAACAAACTCCTCTTTGTGGTGTTTTTTTCCACCCTCCATTATAATGATTTATCCGTTCTTTGTAAACAATTTACGACAATTCAAAAAAAGGGGTATCCTTAAAATCGAATCAAAACCAAACATTTGATAGAAAAAACGCGGATGAAAATAAAATGAAACTTTTTTTCTTATTTTTTATTAAAATAGAAAAAAAGTTTCAATTTTGTGTTGACTATTGTTTTTTTATGCGATAAAATTAAAGTGGTTACATAGTAACACTTTTCTTAATGGAAATTTTTCATGAATATTCAAAAAGGAGGATTAAAAATGAAAAAATTCTTTTCCATTGCCTTGGTGTTCTTGTTCACTTTCGCTTTGGTCGGTTGCGACTTCGACGTGGAAGGACTCAACACAACTTTGGCCGGACTACAAGAAAGCTTGGATGATTTGGAAGATCAAGCCACTGACAATCAAGCCCAAATCGACACGCTAACTGGAAATCTCACGACCGCTCAAGCTTCAATCACTTCAATGGCCGCTGAAATTGCAGCACTAGAAGCCGAATTGGCAACAGCCAATGCAGCACTAGCAGCAGCCAATGCGGCGCTTGTTGCACAAGAAGCATTGATCGATGATATCGTGATTCCTGTTGTTCCGACTTTCACATTGAACCTGAACGGGTTGACTCTTCCCGGTGGTGAATTGAGCGAAGATTTGACGCTTCCGACCATCACAGGAGGAGAAATCGTTTGGGTGTCCAGTGACACCTCCGTTCTCACCAGCGAAGGCAAAGTCATCAGACCGAGTGCGACACGCGGCAACGTTGATGTCATGTTGACGGCCGTTGTTCTTCAAGGCAATCTCGCCGCGAAGAAATCATTCACTTTCACAGTTCCCGCTTTGGGCATGACGGATGCGGAAAAAGTCCTCGCTGCACTTGATGCGATTGACATTCCGGCCATTGCAACCGAAGATGTGAACCTTCCGAAAGAAGTTGCCGGAGCCGTCTTGTTCTGGGAAACTTCAAAACCCGCTTATCTCGCAACAAGCGGAAAAGTGGTTCGTCCTCATTTTGATTTTTCGGATGAAGAAGTAGAACTTACCGCTTACGTTACATCCGGAAAAGAACTCCGTATTTTCAAACAAAACGTTGTTGTCAAGAAGATGGCATACGCAATCCACGGATCAGTTGGCAACCCGTTTGTCGTAACGCTTTCCAATGTTGACGGACACACCATTTATGTTCCGGTGGAAAACATCGACCGTCCGACCTACACCGCAAACGAAGAGTTCCCATACATCTACACCCCAGAATTCGGAGCAAGAATTCCTGCGACGATTAACGGTTGGGGATATGCTCTTCAAGTGGCAGGAGATGGAACCGTCCTCGCCTACTACGACGGTCTGAACGGCAAGAAATGGACCGCAGCCGGCGAAGAAGCGATGAATGCTCAACATTTCGCGAAAGATCCGGCATCCTGCACGACACCGGGTGATTGGGCGACTTGTGGAGGACTCACCATTCCGGAAGATGGATATGTCTTCTTATTCCAAAACACTGGCGCATCGAACAAGAACAACCGCACATTCGGATACACTTATTTTAGAGACAACACCTTCACGAAGAAGATCACCATTGAAGGTTTGACCACAGAACCGTCCAAGATGTACTTTGAAATCCTTGGTGGTGTATGGTGGAGAGGAAACGTCAAAGTATGGGTTCCGAAGGCCTTCATCAATCCGAATCTCGCCGTGTATGCAGATGCGGCAGCAGCTCAAGCCCTCTACAACCAAGCCGTTGTGTTGCAAGATCCTGCTGATGTTGGGTCGGACCAAGTTGCAGGAGCACCGTTCATTTTCACAAATTCCTACAACACCACTGCAGGCGTTGCGAAAACTTCTCTTCTTGATATCAAGAATGGTTGGGGTATCGCAGCCGAGATCACACCAGAGGTTAGAAAAATTCAAACCATCGGTGATGAACCCAATTTGATTGATGTCGTTCTTGACAATCCGTGGATGATCACTCGTGTATACGACGGAATCGGCGGAACAATCAAGAATATGCCGCCTACGCCGAACACTCCTGTTGCCGGTGGCGACTATGCGAAAAACATCGTATTGCCGTCTGTTGGTTACGTGATTGTGTTCCCGGGAACCCAGTTCGCATACGGATCCAACCAAGATGTCCTCAACAGAAGAATCGGTGCCGATTACTTCTATCATTTGGAAAACTGGATTTACAGTCCCGTTTTGGTTGAAAAAGATGCCCTTCAAGCTCCTCTCAAAAGCGCATGGGAATAAAACATCCCACTCTTCAATATTTCCTCCAAAACCCGCACCTTAGAATCAACAAAAGAGAAAACGCCGGAAACTCCCTTCTTGGGAGCTCCGGCGTTTTTTCACAAACAAATGAAAATGCGGTTCATGGAATCCCTCGGATTTTCAAACTTTTTTGCTTGAAAAAAGATCCGGTCGATCCATCGCCCGCATTTTTCATGTCGATAGAATTACGCCAAAGGAATTTGTTGGAAAGAAACATTGAAGGTTGCTTGCGCATTTTGCATCAAACGATATTCTTCCTCGGTGCTCGGTTTTCTAAGACGCACGCGAAGCTCTACGGATGCCGTTGAGTCGTCATACCGGATATCGTAATCGTAACCCAACAAACCATAAACATCTTCGCTCGTTTCGCCATCTTTCAAAAATCGCACATTTTGCAACGTCACGTCAAGGGTATGGTTTTTCTTCATCTCCACTTTGTAATAATAGATGATTTCATCGACATCGCCAGGACCTTTTGGCAATCCGGTCGGCACAAGGCGACGTTTCGAACCGGGAGATAGTTTTTGTTCAATCATGTGAATGGTCGTGTTCATCGAAACCGGTTCAAAATTCAACAAACTTTGTGTGTTCTTCCATTGGACATACCCAAAAAAAGTCACCAAAGACACTAAAAAAAGGCAAAAAGAGAGAATCCTATTGTTCTCATACAACCCTCCGTTATGATGAATGTTCAGAAAGGCAGCTGGCTATCTCACCAGTGGTGAGACCCTATAGTTTTCCGTCGCCGGATCGCTCCGGGTTTGGCTTTATCAAACCAAGCATTCATCACGGATTGCACAAACAACCGGATGACTACTTTTTGACACCCTCATCATATCATAAGTCCACAACGCGTGTAAAGAAAAATTTTCCAATCATTAAAAAAAACCGCTAGGCATGCGGTTTTTTGAGGTTTGAAAAGTCTCGAAGCGTTCTTGTAAGACCGTCTGATTGTTAATCTTGACAAGGTTTTTTGAGATTTTTTTCGCGCGATTGATTTAAAACAATTCGTCCAAAAGAAGGTAGTAATCTATTTTCGAAAGATTAAGTTCCAATCCAAGTTGACTCAACAACATCCCTTCTTGATTTGCATCAACCGACGAATATCTCAAACAACGAATCGCAAGTGCCAAGTCTTGATAGCGATCGGAACGTCCCATACGACCGATGTCGATGAATCCAGAAAGTTTCCCTCGCATGATAAAAATATTTTCAAAGCAAAAATCCCCGTGTGAACATACAAAAAACTCCATAGGGCTGTTTTCGACCAGATAGGACAACAACGACTCCGGCGTTTTAAATCTTCCTCGGATGATATCCGCATCCCAAGTCGACATGTCCACCAATCCCATTTGGACATTCTCCCGTGCTTGTTTCAATCGCACATCAAGTCCTTGATCCAACATGTCTTCTGCCAGCTTGGTTGACCATAATGTTTTCAGTGACCGAGCGACAAAATCCACGACCGAAACTGGGTTCATTTTTGGAAGAACCTTTTCAAGCATGTTTCCCTTTAGTCGCTCCATCATCAAGCAAATCCGTGTTTCGTTTTGATAGCCCTCCATCAATCGGGGAATTGGAATGTGTTTTTGCATATGGACATAGTTGTGCCATTCGTTTCTTGATTCGTCGTTGATCGGCATTGACTTGATCACCCATGACTTTGACACAAAAACATCCGCCCCCGTACAACCATCGTTGTTTCGCCGAAACGTTTCCTTTGATGTCATTTCTTGAACGGTGTTTGAAAAACCCAAGAGGATTTTTGATAATGCACTCAATGTTTTCACCTCGCATAACCGCCTCTTGTTTTGAAAAACAAAATCATCGAACGGTGTTGTTCCCTTTTCCATTTTTATGAAAAAACATCCGCCGAAGCGGATGTTTGTTCGCATGTTCCGTTTCATTAACGGGCCTTGAAATGGCGGAGCAGGAGGGATTTGAACCCTCGCACCGGTTCCCCGATCTACGCCCTTAGCAGGGGCGCCTCTTGAGCCACTTGAGTACTACTCCGTTTTATCGGCTCCATAATGATACCTTATTTTGCACTGTTTGTCAACGAAAAATGGTGGGAAACCGGGCTGAAGTGGGGGTTCAAACCACCTTAAGCCGTCCTTTTTTCCTTTGTCGATCGGAATATTTGATTGCATTTTTCGCGAATACTTTCTTTCCGTAATAAATGGATAAAAAGATTGACAATGCTAAAATCGATGTGCTTATCGCAATTTCCCAGTTTGAGGCCGTGTCGAAGAGAATCTTCACCGGTAAGACGAATCCGCTGGATAAGGGGAAGTAGGCGAGAAATCGACTGAGAGCGCTCGTTGGATTCATTGGGACGGCCAAAGACAATTGGGACAAGATAACCATCGCCATCACGGGAATCAACATCCAATAGCCCCCGGTTTCAATGTCTGTCGCAAACGAGACGAAAACCACCGTCGCCGTCATATACAAAGTCAACATGAGGGAAGCATATCCAACGACGGTAAAAACGGTCAATCCGACATTGATTTCGCTTCTTAAGTAAACCAATCCCTGACTGATGAGTTGAAGGAACCCTTCATCGACCGATGACCCAAATCGAATCACCACGCCGATGCCAAGCAAAACCATCAACGAAAGACCAATCAGTTCAGTCAAAGTCAGAAGAAATCCGACCAAGATTTTGGAATGAAAAATGGAGTGTGAGCTGACGCTTGAGACGATCAATTCCATCGTCCGATCCGACTTCTCATAAATAATATCGTTTGATATGATGCTGAGGGCTGGGAATGAGACAATCATCAAAACCATGATGATCAAAACCGAAAGACCGGTGATCATCGCCACCTTTTCGACCGAATCCGCATCCTCTTTCAACACTTGCATATCAATCGAAGGAACGAAAGCATCGCCTGGAATTCCATTCTTAATCATATATATGATTCCGTGAACATTCCTCGCATCGATTTCCAATTGGGATAAAAGTGCGGTGTTTGAATTGTCATAGGTGATGATTGTGAAAACGGGCATTCCCTCATCGTTCGCGTCAATCACAACTACACCTCTTGCTTTCGAGTCGTTCACCTCGCTCATCGCCTCGGTGAGTGTTCCGTTGAAATCTTTGATGTAGGAATCGGAACTGAAGTAAACTCCATAATCGAACGTTGTTTGGTCGATTAGAATGATTGTCGGTTCGCTTGGAGTTTCCTCGGATGAAAACGCGAAAATCAAACTCGCTCCAATTGAAAGTGCGAAAATCGCAAAATAGAAAAGATGCATGAAGATGAACGTCTTGCTGAAGACTTTTTTCTTGTAACTATACCAAACAACCGACATCAGTTTTTTAACCTTCATACTTTTCACCCATCTTATTGATAAAGATTTCATCCAAAGAAGGTTCTTCCTGCACAAACTTGGTGATGACCGGTTTTGTTCGTATGGCATCGAGAAGACTTGGGATCACCGTCTTGTCGCGAATCGAAACAACCCATTCGTCTTTTTTTCTTTCAATTCCGCATACGCCTTCAATCGATCCAAAATCTTCTTCTTGAAGACCTTCTCCACAGATGAGCACGTTTTTCCGTTTGTAATCATCCTTGATGGCCTGAAGTTTTCCCTCCAAAATAATGGTGCCGTTTCGCATGATTGCCAAACGATCACAAAGTTCTTCAATCACATCCATTTGATGACTGGAAAAAATGATTGTCTTCCCGGATTCAGCCATCTCCCGGATGAGGTTTTTGAAGGTTTTCACATTCATCGGATCGAGTCCTGTGAAAGGTTCATCCAATATGATTATTTCTGGATTGTGCAAAATCGCTGCGAGGAAGGCGACTTTTTGTTGGTTTCCCTTGGAGAGTTCCTTCACTTTACGATTTTTGTATTCGGTGATTTCGAACTTGTCCAATAAAAAATCGAGTCTCTCCTCCGCCATTTTTGTCGTCATTCCCTTTAGTTTTCCGAAGTAGACAATTTGGTCTTTCACCTTTTCGCGTTGGTATAAACTTCTTTCCTCCGGAAGATACCCAAGCAAGGAAGATTCATCAATCGTGATGGTTTTCCCGTTGTATAAAACCGACCCGGAGTCCGGTTTGATGATGTTTAAAATCATACGGAAAACGGTTGTTTTCCCAGCCCCATTTGCTCCGAGAAGACCGTAGATTTCACCGGGTTCAATATCAAGACTAACTCCTTTTACCGCACGAACCGTCCCGAAGGATTTTGAAACCTCAAAAATCGAAAGCATGGTTTTTCCGTCCAAAATCAACAGGAAGGGCCAAAGTCCCGTTTGTCGTCATCGCATTATTGAGTTCCGTCTTGATCGCGGACACCGTCACCCAATTCGATCCCGAGACGCGTCCGTTCGAAATTTTGATCATCGAGGGTGTTGTTGCCACTTTGATTGAAGAGGTGTCGTTCGCTCCGTTTGGAAATATGTTGGTCGTGCGACAATTGGGATCGGGTGATGTCGTACAATCCTTGATGATTGACGAGTTGATCGCAAGATCCGTATTGACGATGTAAATTTGAATCCGATTGTTTTTCCCATTTCTCGAATAGTTGGCATAAGCGAGGACATCGGGTTTCACCTCGGCACATCCCGCACATGTCGGTGAGTAAAAATAGACGTAATAGTCTTTTGTTTGGACTTGAAGATCGTTTCGCTCCTGTTGGAAAAGGTCAATCGCACTAATCCGGTTCATACCGGAATAATCACGGATTTGAAACGGTTGGAACACGGCGAACAAAATCAAAACAACGAACGTGATGGTGACGATTCCAAGACCAATGAAAAAGGCTTTTGTGCTTTGTTTGGCTTTCGCATATTTGGATTTGTAATGGTTTGCCATTTTTTTCCTCCTGAATTATTCTTTCATTGCTTCTATGACGACAAAAGCAATCGTGTTTTCTTTTTCGTGAGAGATTGAGACATGGACGATTTCGTGTTTGAGCGCACTGAATTTCACATACGGTGCGCCGGACTCTTCGTTTAGGACCGAGATGTCGGAGTATTTTGTGTGTCCGTCTCCCGTCCGCATCGCTTTGAAAATGGCTTCCTTCGCAGTGAAACGTCCAGCCAAGTATTCGGTTTTTCGCAACTCGTTGTCGAATCTTTGAAAAACGAGAAGTTCCTCTTCAGACAATATTCGTTTTATGAATCGCTCATTTTCCATTTTTTCCCGAATTCGATTGTTTGCCGTGACGTCAATTCCGATGCCGAGGATCATAACTACACCCCCTTGTTTTTTCTTAAGGAATCCGCGATGGCTGCGATTTCCTTGAAAATGTGATTGAATCCCGACTTGGACAATTCTTTTCCGAGGACATCGTAAGCATAATCGCTCAGTTCGTTCAAGGATGATTCCGGGTAACTTTTTCGAAGCAAAATAACATCACGAATTCTTTGGGATAACTTCGAAAGATGACCCGAGTTTTCAATCACGTCGATGTTTCTTAGTTGCTCCTCGCAAGAACGCATCGATTTGTTCGTGTTCGCAATGTCGCAGTTCATCACGCGGTTGATTGAGTTGTTCAAATCCCGTCGGATCCTGGAATCTTCGAAATAGAAAACACCACTGTTCGCACCAATCAAAGCGAGGAAATCTCGAATCATTTCCGCTTCCTTGATATAAACAAGCGTTCCGCTATGCTTCGGAATCGTTTTTGCGCGTATGTCAAACTCATCAAGAATATCGCACAACATTTTCGCATCTTCTTCGTTTTTCGCTAGAATTTCAAGGTGATAGTATGTTTTCTTCGGGTCGTTGATGGATCCCTTGGCCAAAAATGCCCCTCGTACAAACGATTGTTTCGATACGGTGTCTTCCGATTTTATGTAGTGGGACTCATCCTGTGGCATCAACATCAAATCCTCGATGATCATTTGTGCATACTTGTCGACAAGAACGTGATATGTTTTCTTTTTGTCAATCGCTTTCCCTGCGGCGATTTCAAGTTCCGTTTCAACGAGATAACTCTTTTTGAGGAGTGTGATCAGCCGCCTGGCCGTGGAAGGGTTTTTCGTCGAAAAACGGATCTTGTAGGCATTCTTCGAGATGATGATCTCGGCGTTCATTTTCAAGATTCCCGCCAATTCATTCTTCATCTGCCTAAGGTCCGTCTCAATTGTCGTAATTTCCTTCTTCACTTCGCTGGCAAACGACATGACAACCCCCTATTTTTTGTGTTCGAGATATTTCACCGCTTCGATTGCGGCAACAGCCCCATCGGAAACAGCGGTTGCGACTTGTCGAAGATCTTTTTGCGTGCAGTCCCCCGCGGCGAAAAGACCAGAAACCGCAGTGTGCATTCTTCGATCGGCAATGACGTAATTTCCTTCGTCAAGTATGTCAAAGTCCTTTAAAAATTGTGTCGCTGGATCTTGTCCGATGTACATGAAACATCCACTGACGGCCAATTCGGTTTGCTCGTTCGTCTTGACGTTTCGAACCGTGATGCTTTCAAGATTTTTATCTCCGTTGAATGAGTCGACCGTCGAATCCCACATCACATCGATTTTCTTGCATTGGAAGACCCGTTCTTGAGCGTGTTTGTCGCCTCTGAACGCATCACGCCGGTGGATGATTGTCACTTTGTCGACGATGCTCGACAAATACATCGCTTCTTCAAGTGCGGAGTTTCCTCCACCGATCACAGCAACTTGTTTGTTTTTATAAAACGCTCCATCGCAAATCGCACACCATGAAATTCCGTATCCCGCGAGTTTGTCCTCACCCGGAACTCCGAGACGACGGTTCAGGGTACCTGTTGCGACAATGACTGCGCCTGCTTCATATACCGCATCTTCCGTTGTGACGAAAAACAAATCATCCCTTTTTTCCAACTTGACGACGTCTCCGTACAAATATTGTGCTCCCATGTTGGTTGCGTGTTCGTACATTTTCATCGCAAGATCGGGTCCGGGCAGTTTTTCATACCCGGGATAATTTTCAATTTCATAGGTCCAAACAATTTGACCTCCTGGAGCGCTTCGCTCAAGCATGCCGACTTTCAAATTTGCACGAACACCATAAATGCCAGCGGTAAGTCCAGCCGGTCCTGCGCCGATAATCAATATATCATATTGTTTTTCCTTTTTTTCCATGTTCATTCTCCTAAAATACCAAGAAGCTCCACCATGTCATCGATGACGTAATCGGCTCCTTCATCTTGAAACTCTTGTTTCGTCACATGGGCCCATGTGACCCCAACAAACGGGATTTTTGCTCGTTTCGCCGCCTGAAGATCGATGATTGAATCTCCAATCATCATGGCTTGGTTCATGTTGTAATGTTTCATCGCCATGCGGATTCCCATCGGATCGGGTTTTGGAACGTCCACAGTGTCGGATCCGATGATGCATTCGATCAGATCGGACAATCCGGTGAGTTCGAGACCGTATCGGATGACGTGTTTCATTTTGTTGGATACAATGGCGATGTCGTAGCCTCTACTTTTCAAAAATGACAAGGTTGACTTGACATTCGGATAAGCGTGAATGTAGGACGGATGGAGTTCGAGATTGATTTTACGGTAAGTCGACATCAACTCCTCGTACTTTTCCTCGCTGTTGGAAAGAAAACGGAAAGTATCGTTGATTGTCGGACCAAAATAGGAACGGATGTCTTTTTCTGTGTACGTTTGATTCGGAAGACACAACTCGAACGTTTGCCGAAACGTTTCCGCAATCAAATCGTACGTGTGGAGAAGTGTTCCGTCACAATCGAACAATAGAAGTTTCCCCATGTTACTTGATCACATCCCGTGCCCGTTCCAAACGGAATTTGTAAACTCTCCGAAGGACCAAAAAAGCCCCCCCCGCCAAAATCATCAAGATGCTGATGAGTTGGGCGACTTTGATATTTCCAATCATCAACGCATCCGTCCGAAGCATTTCGATGAAGATTCTTCCGAAACCATACCAAATCAAATACAGTCCAAGAGCATCGCCCATATAGTAGTTTTTCAATTTTTTGCGAAGGACCAATATGAGGATGAACCCAACAATGTTCCAAATCATTTCGTACAAAAATGTCGGATGGAAATATCCTGTTTGACCATCCGAGGTCATATACATTTGATCGACGATGAAATCCGGCAACATCAATCCCTTCAAATATTCTCGTTGTTCGAGGAGGGTTGCTCCCGGGACGAGTGGTCCATGGGCTTCTTGGTTGACGAAATTTCCCCAACGGCCAAGTGCTTGGGCAAGTAAAAACCCAGGTCCTGCTAGCTCAAGCATTTTCAATATATCGATTTTCCGGTACTTGCAATAAAGCGGAACATAGATGATCATCGCAACGATGACCCCATGGATGGCGAGACCTCCGCTTCGAATATCGAACACTTCGATGAAAGAAGTGAAACTATCGAGTTCGAACAAGACATAATAAAGCCGTGCGGCAATGAGTCCAACGATGAGTCCGATCGTGAATCCGTCAATCAGATGGTCAACATTGACTCCCATTTTCTTCGCAAAGTAAATTCCTGTACCAAGCGCGGACAATGCAGCAAGCAAAATAAAAATCGCATACCAGTAAATGGACACGTTGAAGATGGTGAATGCGACACGATCGATGGGTTGAGGCGTTAATAAATGAAACATGGTTTTCTCCTATCCTATGATTTCGGTGTCTTGTGGTGCTTATCTAAAATGTTTCTGATTCTATTTCGAAGCAATATGGAATAAATGGCGAATCGGGACAATGCGAAGATTACGATGAACAACGTCAGTGTGGTTGAATTTCGAAACGTAAAGTCCTCGAGCAACAAATCGGCGATGTACATGGCACTGATTGTAATGAAAAATCCCATTGCGCCGAAACTGTAAAGCATGATGGCGGGGAACAATTTATATATCACATGGCGGGCCAAAATTTCAATCGCGGTGAAAATGCCGATGAAAAACAAAACCGTCCATGTCGCATCATAAAGAATCCAACGGTCGGTGTATCCGGTGATCGCAAAGACAAGCGCCGTATTGAGCACAAGATACAATCCTGTGTTTGCGAAAAAGTTCTTGAACACCTGGTTTCCGAAATTCAAGACGATGGATCTTTTTTTTTGTGGGTTTGGCTTGTTTTTTTCCGCCATTGGTTCACACCCCGTCTTCGTTTTCCCATTATACCACATATCCGTGTGGTTTGAAAATGCTTTTTCTACAACACTTTTTTCAAATACTGCCCCGTGTAGGAAGAATCGTTTTGAGCGACTTCCTCCGGCGTCCCTATGGCCACCACCATCCCACCTTTGTCGCCCCCTTCCGGACCGAGGTCGATCACGTGGTCGGCGATTTTGATGATGTCGAGGTTGTGTTCAATGATGACAATTGTCGCATTGCTATCGGCAATCTTGTTCAACACTTCAATCAACCGCTTCACATCGTCGGTATGAAGACCCGTCGTCGGTTCATCCAAAATGAAAATGGTTCCCTCGGTGATTTTTTTGTGGAGTTCGCTGGCGAGTTTGACTCGCTGTGCTTCGCCTCCGGATAACGTTGTGGCACTTTGTCCTAATTTGATGTATCCGAGTCCAACATCATAAATTGTGTTGAGACGGTTGGAAATCGAAGGGATGCTTGCGAAAAATTCCTTTGCATCCTCAACCGTCATGTCAAGAACTTCGGCGATATTTTTGCCTTTGTATTTCACTTCAAGCGTTTCTCGGTTATAACGTTTGCCATGGCAAGCCTCACACGGAACATAAACATCGGGTAGAAAATGCATTTCGATACGAATAACGCCATCCCCGCCACATGTTTCACAACGTCCTCCTTTGACATTGAAGGAAAACCGTCCTTTTTGATATCCTCGTTTTTTGGCTTCTAACGTTTCTGCGAACAAATCACGAATTCCGTCAAAAGTTCCGGTGTAGGTTGCAGGGTTGCTTCGCGGGGTTCTTCCGATTGGTGATTGGTTGATGTCGATGACCTTGTCGATGAACTCGATGCCTCGAATTTCATCAAAATCTCCAGGAATGTCTTTTGATCGATACAGCTTTCGTGAAAGGCCTTTATACAAAATTTCGTTGATCAAAGATGATTTTCCCGATCCGCTCACGCCGGTGACGGCTGTGATTTTGCCAATCGGAATCGTTACGTTTAAATTTTTCAAATTGTTCGCTCGTGCACCTTTGATGGTGAGTTTACGTCCATTTCCATTTCTTCTTGTGGATGGAACACTGATTTTCATTTCTCCTCGCAAATATCTTCCTGTGATGGATTCGGCGTTTTCCATCACTTCCTTGGGCGTTCCACAGGCAACGACTTCGCCACCATGAATGCCGGCACCAGGACCTATATCGATCAAGTAATCGCTTTCCCGCATCGTCTCCTCGTCGTGCTCGACAACAATCAACGTGTTGCCCAAGTCTCTCATGTCTTTGAGGGTATCAATCAGTTTTTTGTTGTCTCGTTGATGAAGGCCGATTGACGGTTCGTCGAGGACATACAATACCCCCGTCAGTCGCGATCCGATTTGGGTCGCAAGACGGATGCGTTGCGATTCACCACCGGAAAGCGATCCCGCCTGCCGAGACAATGTCAAATAATCAAGTCCGACATTGATCAAAAAATGAAGACGCTCCTTTATTTCCTTCAATACCAAAAATCCGATTTTTTGTTCGCGATCGGTAATCTTGAGGTTGTTGATGAAATCCATGGCTCCGTAAATCGACATCCTCGTGAAATCGATGATGTTTCTTTGTCCAACCAAAACAGACAAAGCTGTTTTTGACAACCGGTATCCCAAACACTCAGGACAAGGAAGTTCGCCCAAATACGAGCTATAATATTCCCTTGCTGCGTTTGAGGTCGTTTCACGGTAACGACGCTCAATCAAGGTCGCCACCCCTTCTATTTCCTTGTTTCGACGGATTATGAGTCCTCCTGAGGACTCAATTTGGTATTTGATCGGAACTTTCGATCCGTACATGATAATTTCTTTTTCTTCGCTGGACAATTCTCGATACGGCTTGAAAATATCGATTTTATAAAAGTCGAACAATTTCTTAAACAACTGCCATTCGATGTTTTCGGTGAAGACGATGTTCTTCAAGTAACGGATCGCACCATCTGCGATTGTCAAATCTTCATCGGGAACGAGGAGACGTTCGTCAACCGCGTTCAAAAATCCGAGTCCTTTGCATGTTGGGCAAGCTCCTACGGGCGAATTGAACGAAAACAAGCTTGGTTCAAGGTTTGGAACCGTGAAATCACAATGAGGGCAGCTGTATTGTTCGCTGAAAACAAGGACTTCACCATCCAAATCAACGATGACTTTTCCCTCGGTTAGTTTGAGAGCGACTTCAAGCGAATCATATATTCTCGATCGTGCATCCTCTCGCAGTCGGAGACGGTCGATTACAACTTCGATGTTGTGCTTTTTATTTTTCTCGAGAACAATCGGGGCGCTTAAATCCAACATCTCCCCGTCAACCTTCACCTTCGAAAATCCTTCCTTGCGAAGGGAATCGAATGTTCGCTCGTATGTGCCTTTTCGGTTTTCGGCTATCGGAGCCAAAATCTCCAATTTCGATCCTTCTTTGCCTTGGAACATTCGATCGACCATTTGTTCAATCGTTTGACTGCTGATTTCGATGGCGTGATCCGGACATGTCGGACGACCGATCCGGGCATAAAGCAATCTCAAATAATCATAAATCTCCGTCACGGTTCCAACCGTTGAGCGGGGGTTTTTGCTCGTTGTCTTTTGATCGATGGAGATGGCTGGAGAAAGTCCTTCGATCGAATCGACCTCCGGTTTGTCGACATTGCCCAAAAACTGCCGGGCATAGGCCGACAGACTTTCCACATATCGTCTTTGTCCTTCGGCGTAAATCGTGTCAAACGCCAATGAACTTTTTCCGGAGCCGGACAATCCCGTCATAACAACGAGTTTTCCCCTCGGAATTTTTAGCGAAATGTTTTTCAAATTGTTTTCCCGCGCCCCTTTGACGATGATGAATTCTTGTCCCATGGCAACACCTCTATCCCTGTATTATACCACACTTTTCACAAACATGAAATTTTTTTTGCTTGATTTTTCCAAGAAAAAGAGGCGTTTCCCGCCCCTCATTCCCAATTTATCATTTTTAAGAAGTCTTTCTCGTCGATGATTCGAATTCCGAGTTTCGTCGCTTTGTCGAGTTTGCTTCCCGATTCGCTGCCGGCAATCAAGAGATCGGTTTTCGCACTGACGCTCGAGGATGTATTCCCCCCGTGCCGTTCGATCAACGCCTCGATTTGATCCCTGGAAAATTGAACCATCTTTCCGGTGACAACAACACTCATACCGTCGAACACGCCGCCTTTCACCATCGTTTGTTCGGCCACAGGGTTGATTCCAAGGTCGATCAATTCGTCGATCAATTTCAAGTTTACATCCTTTTTGAAAAACTCGACAACGGAATCGGCGATGACTTCTCCAATATCGTTGATCTCAATCAGTTCTTCCTTTGTTGCTTTTTTAAACGCTTGGAAGTTCGGGTATTTCTTGACGAGAGTTTTCGCGACCTTCGCACCGACATTTCGAATTCCAAGACCAAACAGCACCCGGTCGAGAGGATTTTGTTTCGAGTCTTCTATGGCTTTTAAAAGGTTGTCAACCTTCTTTTCAGCGAAACGATCGAGAGCAAGAAGGTCTTGCCGGATGTCCTTCAATCGGTATATGTCGGTAATCTTCGTCAACAATCCAAGTTCATAAAACAGTTCGATTTGTTTTTCACCAAGACCCGCAATATCCATCGCAGCCTTCGAAGCAAAGTGAATGATTCCCTCAACATGTCGCCCCGGACAATCCACATTTCTGCAGTAATGATCCGCCTCCGGATACATCCTTGTCACAACCCCGGCGCACGAAGGACAGCGATCGATCATCTCAAATGGAACCGAACCTTCGTCCCTTCGCTCTTTGACCACACGAATGACTTCTGGAATGATTTCCCCGGCTTTCCGGATGATGACGACATCTCCAATCCGGATATCCCGTTCCTTGATGAAATCTTCGTTGTGGAGTGTCGCCCGCGACACGGTCGAACCGGACACCAAAACGGGATCGAGCACCGCATTTGGTGTGATGACGCCGGTTCGTCCGACGTAATATACGATGTTCGTTAGCCTTGTTGCGACTTCTTCGGCTGGAAATTTGTAAGCAATCGCCCATTTCGGGGATTTAACCGTATATCCGATTTCTTCATAAAAGTCCATTTCGTTGACTTTGACCACGATTCCATCCGTCGCATAAGGAAGTGTTTTTCTTCCTTCGTCCCACTTCTCGATGAATTCAATGACTTCATCCATCGATACGCACAACCGGGTGTGAGGGTTGATTGAAAAACCAAGCACCTCCAATGTCTTCAAGACATCGGTGTGGCGATGCATCCCGTGACTTTGTGGATTGACGATCGCATAGGCAAACTGACTCAAACGACGTTCCTTCGTCACTTTAGGATCGAGTTGACGCAAACTCCCCCCCGCAGCATTTCGAGGATTGGCAAACACGTTTTCAAAATTTTTCGCACGTTCTTCGTTCAACCGATCGAATACATCATTTCGCATATAGACTTCTCCGCGAACCTCAATCGTCCAAGGATGTGTCAGTTTTTTTGGAACGGAATCGATCATAACGATGTTTTTGGTGATATTTTCACCGATGGTACCGTCTCCGCGCGTCGCCGCGAGTTCGAGTTTTCCCTTTTCATAACGGATGGTGCTCGCGATTCCATCAATTTTCAATTCGCATACATAGGTGGCGTTGAGACCTGTTTTTTTAATTCGTTCATCGAAATCGAAGAGTTCCTCAAAACGATAGGCATTCGCAAGCGACATCATCGGCACGGCATGGATAATGCTTTGAAGTGCTTTTGTCTCGTATCCTCCGATTTTTTTTGTTGGAGAGTCCGAAAGCGCATACTCGGGATGTCGTGCTTCCAACTCTTCAAGTTCTCTCATCATGCTGTCGTATTCGCGGTCGTCAACCGACGGCGCATCCAACACGTGGTACTCGTAATTGCATCGGTTGATTCTCTCAATGAGTTCATCGATTCTTTTTTTGACATCCATCCCTCTCACTCCTTTCCAAGAAAATCAAGGACTGTTTGCTTCAATTCCGAAACGTCCTCCGATCGGAACATCATGTGTCCGAGGTTTTTTAAAACAACCATTTGTTTGTTTGGGTGAACACATCGCTCAAAGTCGTATATTGCCGCCGCCTTTGGAACAACCTCATCGAGGTAGCCCCACACGATCAAAGTCGGATTTTTGATTTTTGTCAACGCTTTGTTGCATTCTCGAATCGTTTTGGCAAACTGGGTCACGCTGTGGAAGGTATATTTGTGAAGCAACTCCTCAACGGCGAAACGGAACATTTTCGCATCGCGTTGGATGGTTTCTTTGACGGCGGTGTTCAAAATATCAAAATGCTTCTTCTCCAGTTTCGTCAAATTCACCGCTTCGGCATCCATTCCGTCTTTGATTTTTTTCGCAAAATCGACTAGTCGTCTCACGCCGGAAAGCGGACTGAGATATTTGTTGGCTGGAGCGAGCAAGACAAGTTTGTTGAATTTTCGAATGTTGCTGAGGTATGTCGCAAGCGCTCCACCAAGTGAAAATCCGACGACATCGATGACGTCATATTTTTTCGCCACTTTGTCAAACTCGTGTTCGACGTATTCGATCGTCGCCTCCATCGTGAAGTTCCGAATGTCTTCTTTTTCTCCGTGCCCAGGCAACAAAAAACGCCTCACATAGTCGTAACGACCGCGCAAGTCTTCCATGATCGGTTCAAAATCGGCTGGATTGGTCATGAACCCATGAATCAGGATGATTGCCTTTCTCATAAAATCCCTCCGGAATCATTATATCATTTTTCTGTTTTTTTACAAGAACCAGCCCACGGATGCTGCTTTTAAAAAGGCGAGATGCACCGTGTTCCCGCGCATGACGCCTACATTTTCCGAATGGATGAGTGGTTTGCAAGAAATTTTCGAAGACTCGAGTCGCGATTGAACAAAATTTGAACGATGAATTTGTCGCTGGCGATGACGATTCCTTCCCCGAAATCCTTGTGAATGACGCGGTCTCCTGTCTTGATCGGTATTGCGTTGGATGATTCTTCCGAAGGTTTCACCAAGTTTTCCTGAACGATGTGAGCCTTTTTAAATGCATCCGTGACAAATTCGACCAAAAACTGCGATTGACGATGACGCATGGTTTTCCCATAGATGAGTCGACTTTTCGCGTTGGTCAAAATCAATTTTTCTTTCGCTCGCGTTGTGGCGACATAAGCAATCCGGCGTTCTTCCTCAATGTCGGCATCGCCTTCGTTGATTCGAAAACGGTTCGGAAAAATTTCGTCTTCAAGTGCAACGACGAACACAATGTGGAATTCGAGGCCTTTCGCCGAGTGAATCGTCGACAAGGTGACAGACTTGCCGCCTTCTCGTTGCTTTTCGTCTTGGACCGATTCGCTCAATATGATTTCATCGAATGCTTTTTGGAGTTTTTCGCTGTTCAAAAGTCCGTCGTTCATCGGTAAAGCATCAATCTCGACGAGCACGCTTTTCAGTTCTGCGAGATTTTGAATCCGATCGTCTTTGTTTTCCTCTTGATCGAGAGCGCTTAGATAGTCCGACTTTTCAATCATCTCGTCGAAGAAATCCTCAAGCGTCATCCGATCGATTTGACTTTTCAATGATTCGATGAGTTGACAAAAATTCGTCAAGGCGATTTGCTTGCTTTTAGAGACTTCGCCTTGGATGCGATTGATCGCCTCAAACAAAGAACAGTCGTTCATATTGACGATTTCAACGATTCGCGACACCGTCTTTTCGCCAATTCCCCTTGATGGAGCATTGATGATCCGTTGGAAATGGATGAGATTGTTGGGATCGAGGATGAACTTCAAGTACGCGAGCGCATCTTTGACTTCCTTGCGTTTGAGGTAGGAATATCCTCCGTAGATCTTATACGGGATTCCTGCTTGAATGAGCGCCAATTCGAAGTTTCTTGAAATCACGTTCGAACGGTAGAGAACGGCGATTTCATCGTACTGGAAGCCATTTCGAAAATAGTCGCGGATTTTGCTTGCGACAAAGTTGGCTTCCTCGTAATGATCGTATCCTTGGAAGAAGGTGATGTCGGATTGTGACCCTTGAGTCTTACTCCAAAGGTTTTTCGGTTCACGGTTTTTGTTGTTTCCAATCAATCGGTTGCATCCATCCAAAATGACTTGGGAGGATCGGTAGTTTTGATCGAGCACATAAACCCTTGCTTCTGGGAAGTCTTTCCGAAAATGATCGATGTTCGCGATATTTGCTCCCCGAAAACCGTAAATGCTTTGATCATCATCCCCGACGACAAACAAATTTTTGTGTTTCTTCGCAATCATTTTCGCAATCTCATATTGAATGTCGTTCGTGTCTTGGAACTCATCGACAAGAACATATTGGAAATACGTTTGATATTTTTCTAGGATGGTTGGGTGGTTTTCAAATATTTCATGGGCAAGCACGAGAAGATCATCGAAATCGACCAAATTGTTTCGCTTCAAATAGTCTTGATACGCCTGATACGGTTTTTTGAAAAAGTCGACCAGTTCCTCCATACCGTTTTTGTAGCGTCCGATTTTCGAAAGAATCCCCTTCGCTGAAAATTGACGGATATCGGTGTTTGCTTCTTTCAACGCTTCCTTGAGTGCCTTCAATTGGTCTTCTTCGTCGATGATGTCAAATCGCCTCGAGTATCCAAGCACACCGATTTCCGACCGGAGAATCCGCGCGCACAAACTATGAAACGTCGAAATGTTCACCGACTTTGAAACGGGGCCGATCAAAGTGTTCAAGCGGTCGATCATTTCTTTTGTTGCTTTGTTTGTAAACGTGATCGCAAGAATCTTGTGGGGAGCGATTCCATGGTTGGCAATCATATGGGCAATTCGGTAAGTGAGTGTTCGTGTCTTTCCGCTTCCCGCTCCGGCGAAAACCATCACTGGACCAACGATGTCCTCTACGGCTTTGATTTGATTGTCGTTCAAGACGGTATTGTTTAATATCATGGCATCCTACTTGAAAGACGATTTCAAACTGACGGTCCGGTTGAACACAAGACGCTTAGGAGTGGATTCATAGTCGACTGAGAAGTATCCATTTCGGATAAATTGAAACTTGGATCCGGGCGAGACCTCCGGCAAATCGGATTCAACAAATCCTTGCGTGGTTGTCCATGAATCCGGATTGAGGCGGTCCAAAAACGATTCCTTCGTATCATCATCCACGAGAAGAGGTTCAAACAAATGGAAGATAGCCGGTTTCGCGGTAGTCGCCTCGACAAAATGGATGGTTCCGTTGGGTTTTCGTTCGGAAAAACCGGAACCGCTCCGTGTTTTGGGGTCATATGTACAATGGACTTCCTCGATGGTTCCATCCTTGCCAAAAACAACCTTGTGACAACGGATGAAGTAAGCATTCATCAACCGCACTTCTTCCCCAACGGAAAGACGTTTCCAATGTTTGTTCGGTTTTTCAACCAAAAAATCTTCTTTTTCTATATATATGTTTTTTGAAAATGCGATTTTTCTAACACCCAATTCCTCGTTTTCGTTGTTGTTTGGTGCTTCGAGGGTTTCAACGTCCCCTTCATAATTCGTGATCACGACTTTCAAAGGATTGATGACAGCCATCGGTCGAATCGTCTTTAATTTCAAATCCTCTCGAAGGAAATGTTCGAGCATCTCATAACTTGTCGTTGAATTTGTTCGGGAAAGTCCCGTGTCCAATATGAAACTTCGAATCGCCTCCGGGGTGAATCCGCGCCGTCTCAATCCAACCAACGTCGGCATCCTCGGATCGTCATACCCTTTGACGAGTTTCGCATCAACGAGTTGTTTCAAGTATCGTTTCGACATGATTGTGTTCGTAATGTTCAGACGCCCAAATTCATACTGCCTTGGCGTGTGTTCCATCTCGCATTGCTCAACGATCCAGTCATAAAGTGGTCGGTGATCGGCATATTCAAGGCTACAAAGCGAATGTGTGATCCCTTCGATCGCATCTTGAATCGGATGAGCCATGTCATACATTGGATAGACGCACCAATCATCGTTGGTGTTGTGATGTCGGATATGGAGAATACGGTACAACACGGGATCTCTCATGTTGATGTTCGGACTCGCCATGTCGATCTTCGCTCGAAGTACTTTTTCCCCATCTTCATACACGCCTTTGCGCATCTCATCAAACAATCTCAAGTTTTCCTCGATGCTTCGGTTTCGATAGGGGGAGTCTTTCCCGGCCTCGGTCAATGTCCCCCGATATTTCGAGGTTTCTTCTTGGTTCAAATCGCAGACATAGGCAAGTCCCTTTTTTATCAAAAGAACGGCTCGCAAATAGGTCTCCTCGAAATAATCCGATCCATAGAGGACCTTGTCGGGTGTGTAACCAAGCCAACGGATGTCTTCTTTGATGGCTTCGACGAATTCGACGTCTTCTTTTGCTGGATTTGTATCGTCGAAACGAAGATTTGTCTTTCCGCCAAAAAACTTCGCCAATTCAAAATTGGTGATGATTGCACGGGCATGTCCGATATGCAAATAGGCATTGGGTTCGGGGGGAAAACGTGTTACGATTGTTTCGTGACGGTTTTTCTCCAAATCCTCCGCCATGATGGTTTTAATGAAATTGGATGATGTTTCCATCGTCATCCTCACTTTCTGATCACTTCGATGTCCATTGGATTTTTTGTGTTCGCGTAAGCTGCAAACAACTCCTTGAGCCGTTTGCGATCTTGTTCCATATCCTCTTCCCCAAAGCAGATGACCATGATGAGAACAGAAGTTGTCTTATCATGGACCGCTGTGCGCGGAGTGTCGGAGGTCGTCGACCCAAATGGGGAGTCATCATCTTCATAGACAGGGATGTTTTCGACGTTCAACACGCCCCGGTTGATTCCTTCATAATGATCCAAGGCGGTTCCGACTCGAATCCGCACATCGCCCTTGATCAAGTCAAAATCGGCAACGCAAACACTTCGCATTGTTTCAATCGACAAAATGTTCCCAAGATCAACGACATTGTTGATTCGGTACAAATCGTTGTTCTTGACAATGCGGCGATAGAGTGATTCGACCGCAAGTCGATAACGACTCGGATCTTTGCCAAGTTTCTTATACGCATCGCGGGCTTGTTTGATTTTTGGGATCGACAACACGCTTTCGAGCGTATGGTTCTTTCGAATCAATTCCTCCAAAAGGTGAATTGTCTCCTCGAGTTGTTCGCTTCCCTTCATCTTTACGTCCAAAACACAAGCGACCACGTTGAAATCGGGCAGTTTCCGAAGCAACTCCTCACTTATTCGAATCTTCATCTTGTGCGAGCATCCGTTCCACTTGTTCAATTTCTTCACGGTGTTCTTCGATTTGAGACAAATTCATTTCGATTTCCTGAAGACGAATCCGAATCTCATCGACGCGGTTTTGTTTGAAGTCGTAAGAATCGTTGATTCGTTTTCGCATCTCGACGATTCCGGCATATCCTTTTAGGTTTTCATCGGCCATCAAACTGTTTTTTTCCACAATCAAAGCAGCGAGACGGTTTTTCGCGTCGTGTTCCTTGGCTTTTGTCAATTCCATGTTTCGGTCAATTTCTTGAAGTTTTTTTGTCCCATATGGGTCGTATTGGTAGTCTTTTCGAATACGGTAGAAATTTTTCATCGAACGAACGGCGAGTTCGATTTCGTTTTCCGTATCGGAAATCATTCGCGCGATTTCTTGATGCCTTAAAATAATCGCTTGATACGAATCGTTTCGTGCTATCAAATCATCGCTTTTTTTCAAATAAACACTCATTGATTCGAGTTCGTCGTTCAGTGTTTCTTCTTCTTCTGTAAGCATTTTTGCTTCTTTTTGAAGCGCTTCCGCTTTTGAAACATAGTTTTTAAGTGTCTCAAGTCTTCTTGCCATCGTGTCTTTGCGATCTTCTCGTTCGATGAAGTCGCCGACAATCGATTCAAATTCCCGTATCGCATCTTTCAAGGAGTAATTGAGTTCTTTTTCGAGCTCAGCTTCCTCGTTTGAGTCTTCCGCCTGTTCGAGTTCTTCTTGTTTGTCCCGAACGATCGCTTGATGTTTTTTGAACGCCTCCAACAAAGTGGTCTTGAGTTGGTTCAGCCCCTTTTGTTCTGCTTTGAGTGCTAGTTTCAAATCGATCAACTTTTCGCCTTCTTGTTCCAACTCGTATTCGGAAAGCATCGCTCCCGATTCTCCCAACCGAATTTGCGAAGTCAGTTCGGAAAGGTTTTTGCTTGATTGCAAAAGAGTCTCGCAAAGGCGTTCTTTTTCTGAAATCGCCTTGTCCAATTGGTCGATTTTGTTCATCGCTTCGTTGACAGCCTTTAGTTTTTGGGTGGCTTCTCGCTTTTCTTCCTCGTTCATCGAAGCGTTGATTTTTCCTTTCACCTCATCAACAAGCGAGAGATACCCTTGTTTGTCATCTTTTATTTCACCCTTTTTCACAAGAAGTTCATCCAGCTGCTTTTTGGTCGCATCCAGTTCGAAATCGGTTTTTTCTTTTCGTTCCAGCGTTGTTTTCTCGCTGTGAAGACGTTTCTCCAAATCATCGATTTTTGATTTCGTTTTTTGAATTTTCGCTTCGATGTCCTTTATTTTTGATTCTTTCGCATTCACGTAGTCTTCGGTGGCTTCCTTGTGCGCTGTTTCGAGATGCTCTCTAAATGTCTTCATCCGTTCGGGTTTGTGTCTTGTTTCTTTCGTTTGAACGCGCTCATGGAATTGTTCGACCGCAGAGACGAATTCTTTTTCTTTTCGTTGGTCTTGTGGATTTTTTAGGAAATTCGCCTCCGCCTTGGATAAGTTTTCATATTTTCCCTGAAACTCGCGCATTTCCCTGGAATTGGACAATATTTGATTTTGAAGCGAGAGGATCATATTCATCTGGTTATGAATCAACATGTTCTTTGCTTGAAGATCTTGCTTGATTTCGGAGAGAACTTGGTTGTCAAAGACGGGATGGGACATTCGTTGATCTTGCGCGAGATTCGCTTTCATCTGTTCGACTTCCGCGAATTTCTCTTTCAATTTCGCCTCCAAACGAGCCGTTTCCTCTCGATATTTCGCCTCGACACTTCTTGCGATTTCTTCAAAACGGGATCGCTCCATCGCTTCGTTTTTTCTCGTTTCCGTCATTTTGATTTCTTCGGTTAATTTTGCTTCTTTTTCTTGTTGTTCCCGCTTCATCATTTTTTTCAATTCATCGACTTCACCCATTTTTTCATGGAGTTTCTTTTCGAGTTGATCCATGTCAATGCGATGTTTTTCTTCGATTCCTTTGACAATTTCTTCAATTCGAACCTTATCGTTGTCGGTGTCGGTTTTTTTCATCAATTCCGTAATCCGTTGTTCAAGCGCTTCTTGTTCTTTCCGGATGTTTTCCTTGATGGAATCGACTTCCACTATTTTCTGATGATGCGCTTTTTCAAGC
>Ga0116204_1000321_pt1 | contig 26714 bp, 21 predicted proteins | sample LakKivwa52mmetaG_FD_94481 | JGI IMG/M metagenome (GOLD analysis project Ga0116204, IMG submission 94481) | Anoxic lake water microbial communities from Lake Kivu, Rwanda to study Microbial Dark Matter (Phase II) - Lake Kivu water 52m metaG | ecosystem: Environmental > Aquatic > Freshwater > Lake... | reverse complement strand
GACAAGACAAAGGAATAACGCTACAAGGATTGAAACTTGGAAGGGAACAACTGCACCTGCTCAATGACCTGGCCTCATTTTATCCGCTGTGGTTGGCCCAGTTCCTGACCGGCGGTAACACTCACACACAGGATTTTTCCCTACACCTGATTTCCAACGCGGAGATGATGAAAAAAATAAAATCACAAGGAGGAAAGCATGGCCGGTCTTTTTGACAAAATTAAAAAAGATGTGAAAAAAGGGATCGAAGAAGGGATTGCCGTCGTAAAGGAAGGGGCGAGCGTCGTATCCGGAAAAGTGGGTGAACTCACGGCAGAAGGGAAAAGACAGTACAGGATGTATGATCTCAAAGCAAAGATACAAAGTCAAATGACCGTGCTGGGCGGGAGGGTGTATGATGTCCTGGACACCAAGAAAAACCCGACCGCGGACAGCAGGGTAAAAGCGGTCTATGAAAAGATCAAGAACCTCGAAGCGCAGTTGGCCAAGCTCGAAGGGGGGAAAGAGAAAAAAACCGCTGCCCCCAAAAAGCCGGCGGCGAAAGTGAAAGCGACCCCGAAAAAAACCGGACAGCCGCCGGCGAAGAAGATGGCAGCGAAGGCGGCCCCCAAGACCCCGGTAAAAAAGTAAGAACCTGTTGGGCGGGTTTCTGCTGCACAGCGCTCCCGGTCAGCCGCAGACCTTGCCGAACGGAAGCTTTTCATTTCTCCTGAAACTCGGCATATCGTCATTCCGGAGAAAGCCGGAATCTCGTTATTTCGAAATGTTCTGAACCCCGGCTTTCGCCGGGGTGACAATATAAGGATGGATTTTCAAAGCAAAGGTCGCGCTACTTTGTGAGCGCCTCCTGGATCTGGCGGCCCGTCTCCGGCCCCTCGATCGCCTTTTCCATGGCGTCCGACAGGACACCGTTGATCTGGCTTTCCAGCCTTTCCTCCGAGGTGAAGATATGATCGAGGGAGGAACTGCTCTCCGAGACCACCCGATAGAAGATCCGCTTCTTCAGGACGTCGGCGAAGACCAGTGTCACCCGCACCTTTGCACTGTACCGTTTCATCGTGAACATCTCGATGCAGGTGACATCGAGATCATCGATGGTTCCGCCGACGAGGATCGTCCCCCACTCCGGCTTGATCGTTCTTTCGTCGAGGTCCCATGCCGGCTTATCCGGGGCGACGGCGTAACCTGCCTTGAATAAAAGCTCCCGGAGGGCGGAAGCGACGGCGTCCGTCGGTTTGACGTATCTGGGCAGGATCGGGATCGTGCTCCCGCCCCGCGTGATCACCCGGCCGATCAGCAGGGTGTCTTCCATTTTTCGCCGATCGATAAACGATGCGACCATCAGGCTGTATTTCCGGCCGTCGGCTCCTGCCGGCCGGATGATTTTGGTAGGTTCATACTGCATGTTGATGTTGTACGTCTTGGGTGCACAGCCTTCCAGTAAAAACAGCAGACACAGGCCAATGGCGATCCCGATCGCCCCCCGGCCGGGGTCTCCCCCCTTTTCTCTGTACGCGGTGGTGGATACCGTTGCTCCATCCTTGTCCATGACCACAACCTCCCGAGAATGAATGATCCTCTTTATTTTGCTTTTCCCCCCTTCTTTTCAAGTGTAAGAAGGATTTCACCCGTTTTCTTGAGTTCCTCGCCGAATGCCCCCCAGTTTCCCTGTCGGAGGAATTCCTGCGCCTTCCGGAAATGGCCGAGGGCTTCGATCGCCGTCTGCCGGTCGCTCATCTCCCCGCCGGCCGCCGGCTTCTTCGCCTCCGCCCGGAGCTCCCGGTCTTTCATCGGCCCCCCGCCGAAGATCTTCCGGAGGGACAGATCGAGCGTTTCCTCCATGGCGATGTTGTTCCCGTAGGCGACGATGACCCTCTTGAGTTCGGGAAGTTGGCCGTTGGAGGCTGCAAGGTAGAGGGATTCGACGTAGAGGATCGATTTCTCGATCGGGATCGCCAGGAGGCTCCCCCGGATCACGTTCGATCCATGCTGCTGCCAGAGCGACAATTGCTGGGAGATCACCGTATCCTGGTCGATCCGGGCTTCGATCTGGCGGGGGCCGTAGACCAGTTTTTGTTTGGGGAACTTGTAGACGATCACTTTTCCGTAATTAGGCGCATCGCAGCGGGCAGCCATCCAGGCGGACATGTTGTCCTTCATACTGGGGGTGAACGGTGAGAGAAGGATAAATTCCTCCTTTTCGGCCCCGGGGAGCTTCATGATCGTGTAGTAGGGGTCCATGGCCTGTTTACTGCCCTTGCCTGCGACCTGTTTCCCGGGGATGGACCAGAGGTCCTCCTTGTTGTAGAAGACCTGCGGATCCTGCATGTGGTATGCCCGGTACATCCGCGCCTGGATTGTCATCAGACCGGGCGGGTAGCGGACATGGTTCCGGAGCGCCTCCGGCATCTCGCCCATCGGTTTAAAGACGCCGGGGAAGATCCGGCTGTAGGTCTGCATGATCGGATCGGTCGGATCGCTTACATAGAGTTGGACCGTCCCGTCATAGGCGTCCACGATCGCCTTGACGGTGTTGCGGATGTAGTTTCCCATGTCCGGGGTCGGTTCCGAGTAAGGGAAACGGTCGGTGACCGTGTAGCCGTCGATGAACCACAGCAGGCGTCCTTCGGGGGAGATGACAAGATAGGGGTCGCCGTCCAGACGGGCAAAGGGGGCGATCATCGAGACCCGTTCGCGGACATTGCGGTGGTAGACGATGCGGCTTTCGGATGTGATGTCGTCTGATAACAGCATCGTAATCGATCCGAACCGGGCCGCAAATATCAATTTTTTCAAGAAGGAGAGGGGGACGCCTCCTTTTCCTTCATAGCGGGAGTAGACATTCTTGTCTCCCACGGGGTAGTCGAATTCCGGCATCTTGGTCCGGACGAAAACATATTCGTTGGAGTTCTCCCCGAAGTAGATCTCGGGACGTGTGACCTTCAAGGATGTCGTCGCGACGGGAGGGATGTCCTTGATGAAGAATTCAGGGAGCCCCTCGGCGGAGACGCGGTTCACCGGTCCTACGACAACGCCGTAGCCATGGGTGTAGGCGAGATGCTCGTTGACCCAGGTTCGGGAGGGCAGAGCCGGATAGGAGATCTCCCGCGGGGAGAGCATGATCTGCCGGTACTCGCCGTCGATCGTGTAGCGGTCGTTATCGACGCCGGTGAATTTGTAGTAGGTCCGCATTTCCTGGAGCTGGCTGTATGTCTGCAGGAGCGGCGCATGGTCCCACAACCGGATGTTCTTCACGGTGAGGATATTCTTCTCCAGATCTTTCGCCGTCAGGTTCTCTTCCGTAGGAAACTCTTGCTCCTCGATCTGTGTCAGTCCGTAGGCGAGACGGGTGTAACGGATGTTCTTCTCCAGGTAGGGTGTTTCGGCGACGATCTCGTTGGGAATGACTTGGAATTTCTGGATGAGGGAAGGGTAGACCCCTCGCCCCAGGACGTTCACTGCGACGAGAAGGAGGATCGCCGCTGCCGGAAAACGCCAGTCCGGACGGAAGGCAAAGAAGATCGCAGCAAGACCGGCGAGGGCATAGAGACCCATCGTCAGTTTCAGGACCCATAGTTGAGTGGTTACCTCGGTGTACCCCGGGCCGAAGACCACCCCCCGCTTCGTGAAGAGGAGATCGCTGAGGTCGAGCCAGGCGCCGAAGACGCCCCAGAAAAAGAACAGGGCGGCAAGAATCGCGATATGTACCCGGGCAGCCGGGGAAAACTTCCAGATCCGTGGCGGGATGAACAGAAATGATCGCCGGAGCAGATAGATGAACCCCGTCGCCACCGCTGTCACGATCAGGACGAACTTCAACCAGCCGAAGAGGTGCAGGAGAAAGGGAAACTGGAAGACATAGAAACCGATATCTTTTTCAAAGATCGGATCGGTGACTCCGAAGGGGGACGGATTCAGGAAGAGGAGCAGCTTTTCCCATTGGGCGGATCCGTTGGCTGCGGCAAAAAGGCCGATGAGAAGGGAACCCGTGAGGATCACGATCTTGAGGAAGGCCGGTGTCATTTCCCGGATGGGGAGGTCGAACCCTCCCGCCATATCGCCGAAAAGGGGTTCCCTTGAGAGCCGCGTCGCGATGAGGAGATTGACATAGAGGAAAAGAAAAAAACCTGCGCCGAACAGGGCGCCGGTCTTGATCTTCGCCAGGAGGGTCACGGTAAAGATCGTCTCGTAACCCACCTCCTGGAACCAGAACCAGTCGGTGATCAGGCCGATGATCCTGAATATAATAACAAACACGACCAGCAGGGCGATGACGGCGATCATCCCTTTCATCTGTCTGGCCTGGGTCTTGGGTATTTGGATAATGGTCATGTCCTTGTCGTCTCCTTGCTTACCTGCTTATGGGGACAGATTTTAAATCTGTCCCCATAAGCCCTTGTCCCCGGTCGCCCTGTGGTCTGTCCCCGGTGGCCCGGTCAATGCTTTCCGGTATTCGCTCGCGAGAAACGCTTTTTCTACACCGTGATCGATGAAATCCCACGGCAGCATCTCCTCGGTTTCCTTACGGCGGTAGACATAGAAGTCGGAATTCAGATTCACCTCCCTAAAGGCCTGTGCCCAGTTGCCCTCGAACCGATGGACTGCAAGAAGCAGCTCTCCCACCCTTCTGTCGCCAAGGGAGAGCAGGGCCTGGATGTAATTCCATTTCGGGAGGTCGTGGATGACGGAGACTGCTCTCTCGCTGCGCAGGCTATTGGCGATCCGCCGGATTCTCCGCTTGACGACCGCCGTATCCTCCAGGGGGCACCATTGGAACGGTGTCGCAGGCTTCGGGATAAACTGGTTGATGCTGAGCGTCAGACGCCGAAACCTTTTTGCTCCCGCAGATGAATGGCGGGCTCGGTGCTCCATTGCCTTCACCAGACGGATGATGGCCTCCGCATCTTCATCCGTCTCAGTCGGCAGGCCGACCATAAAGTATAGCCTCAGATACGCTATATCATACTCCAGGAGATTGTCCACTGCGGAAAATATCTCTGCTTCGGTAATTCCTTTGCGGATCAGGTCCCGGAGGCGCTGGGATCCGGCCTCGGGAGCGAGGGAGAGGGTCTCCGCGCCGGCTTCCTTAAGAAGCGCCGCCATCGATCCGCTGAGGCGATCCATACGGAGGGAGCCGACGGCCGCCGACCCTCCTCTTTCCATGATGGAGCGGCATAGGGGGATGAGTTCGGGATGGTCCGAGACTGCTGTACCTAAGAGACCGATGGTTTTTCTCTTTTCGAGACCTCGTCGGAACGAGGCTTCCAGGGTCGCGGCGCTGCGGAAACGCGCGGGCCCGCAAGCGTAACCGGCGGCGCAGAAACGGCATCCCCGCCGGCATCCCCGACTGACTTCCGTAAGGAACATGCCGCCAAAATCGCTGCTTTCTGTTGTGATTCCTTGTTCGGTTGGGAAGGCGTTGAGATCGGCGGCGAAGCGCCTGACAATCCGCGAAGGGAAGGCATCGTCCAGGGGTTCCCTGGCTGCGATGCGTCCTTGCGTATCGGTGGCTACTCGGTAAAAGCGGGGGACGTACGCCCCGGGGATCTCTCTCTGTATTCGGTCAAGGAACGCCTCCCGTTTGAGTTTCCTGTGGAAGGCGACTGCCGCGTCGAGAAAATCGGGGAGCAGCGCCTCGCCTTCGCCGATCAGAAAGAGATCAAAGAAGTCGGCAAGGGGTTCGGGATTCAGGGTGACGGCGATGCCGCCGCCGATAACGAGAGGGGCTTTCTCGCCTCTCTCCTTCGCTGTGAGAGGGATCGCAGCCATATCGAGAATCTTCAGGATGTTTGGATAGTCGTTTTCAAAGGAAAGGGAGAAGGCCACCATGTCAAAATCGGCCAATGGCCGCTGCGATTCAAGGCTGAAGAACGAACCGGCAGATGCGACATGGAGCGCCTCATCGCCGGAATCGGGGAGAAAGACCCGTTCGCACAGGCAGGCGGGATGACGATTGATGAGGGCGTAGATGGCCTGAAACCCGAGATTGGACATCCCGGTCCGGTAAGCGTTCGGATAGGCAAGACAGATGGTCATGGCCTCCCCCCAGATCTTCCGGACGTACCCGTCCTCCCCGGCGAGGAGATCAAGGCATTTCTTCTTCAGTTTCCAGGACATGATAAATTATATTAGTCTGCCTGACGCCTCAGGAACGTGGGGATCTCCAGATCGGGGTCCTCCTCTGCGTCGTTTGTCCCGGTCTTCATCGGGGCCGGCGCATCCATGGTTTTTTCCTGCCTGATGAATGTGGGAATGGCCAGATTGCTCCGCCGGACACTGCCGAGCGATGTGACGTTGCTCCTGGGCAGTTCCGCATTTTCAAATCCGGTAGCGATCACAGTGATCCTGATCTCATCCCCCATCGTCTCATCGACGACGGTCCCGAAGATGATGTTCGCATCTTCGTGGGCCTCGGACTGGATCAGCGAGGAGGCCTCGTGGATTTCATAGAGGGTCATGTCCGGGCCGCCGGTGATGTTGAGAAGGACGCCGCGGGCGCCCTGAATGGTATTGTCTTCGAGGAGCGGCGAGGAAATTGCCTTCTGGGCGGCTTCCGCCGCCCTGTTCTCACCGCTGGCCATGCCGGTTCCCATCATGGCCATGCCCATTTCCGACATGATGGCCTTCACATCGGCGAAGTCGAGGTTGATCAGACCTGGAATCATGATCAGGTCAGAGATCCCCTTGACGGCGTGGTAGAGGATGTCATCGGCCTTTCTGAAGGCGTCGAGGAGCGAGATATTGCGGCCGCCCAGGCTCAGGAGTCGCTGATTGGGTATGATAATGAGGGTGTCTACCGCCTTTCGCAGTTCGTTGATCCCTCCTTCGGCCTGGCTGTTCCGCTTCTTTCCTTCGAAAAGGAAGGGTTTCGTGACGATCGCAACGGTCAGCGCCCCTAACTCCTTGGCAATCTCTGCCACGATCGGTGCGCCTCCTGTACCGGTCCCGCCGCCCAGACCCGCTGCGATGAAAATCATGTCGGCTCCCTCGAGCTGGGCCTTAATCGATTCCCTGGCTTCGAGGGCGGCCTGTTTCCCGATAACGGGGTCCGAACCGGCGCCAAGCCCCTTGGTGACCTCAATCCCGAGCTGGACCTTGACCGGTGAGGCGGACCTCTCCAGCGCCTGCGCATCGGTGTTGGCCGCAATGAAATCAACCCCCCGAAGGTGGTATGAAATCATGGTATTGACGGCATTCCCCCCGGCGCCGCCGATGCCGATCACTTTGATCTTGGCTGCGCTCAGCACACCCGTATCCGACAATTCAAACATAACGCAGTCCCTCCCTAAAAAAAATCAAGAACCCACTGTTTGAGTCTTTTATACATCCGGCTGATAAAATTTCCCTCCGTCCGGCCCAGCATCCCCCGTTCGATGTTTCTGCTCCCGTAAACCACGAGTCCCACGCCGGTTGCATACAGAGGGCTGTTGACCACATCCGTGAGGCCGCCTATCTTTATCGGGCAGCCCCGCCGGACCGGCATGTTGAAGATCTGTTCCGCAAGCTCCGGGATCCCTTCAAGGATAGACGCCCCGCCCGTCAGGACGATCCCCGCCGCCAAGATGTCTTCGCATCCGGATTTGGTGATCTCCTTATAGGCCATCGCAAGGATTTCTTCCATACGGGGCTCGATGATCCGGCCCAAGATCTGCCGGGAGACCTCACGAGGTTCCCGCCCGCCAACGCTGGGGACTTCTATCAATTCATCCTTGGGAATCATCGGCATGTAAGCGCAGCCATAGCGGATCTTGATCTTCTCTGCCTCGGCCAGGGGCGTCCGGAGGCCCGTCGCGATGTCGCTCGTGACGTAATTGCCGCCGACCGGTAGGACCGCTGTGTGCTTGATGCTTCCCTCCGAGAAGATTGCGATGTCGGTTGTCCCGCCGCCGATGTCGATCAGGGCGACCCCGAGATCCTTTTCATCGCTGCTCAGGACCGCTTCGCTGGAGGCGATCTGCTCCAGAACGATGTCATTGATGTCCAGCCCCACACGGTTGACCGATTTTACGACGTTCTGGATGGAGGTGACGGCGCCGGTGACGATGTGGACCTTCGCCTCCAGACGGACGCCCGACATTCCCACCGGATCGCGGATCCCGTCTTGTTCGTCGACGACGAAGTACTGAGGGAGGGTATGGAGGATCTGCCGGTCGAGGGGGATGGCGACCGCCTTGGCCGCGTCTATCGCCCGCTCCACATCATCCGCGTCCACCTCGCGTCCCTTGACGGCCACGATGCCGAGGCTGTTCTGCCCCCGGATATGGCCGCCGGCGATCCCGACATAGACCGACCGGATCTCGCAGCCGGAGATGCGTTCCGCTTCTTCTACGGCCCGCCGGATCGATTCCACGGTACTTTCGATGTTGACGACGACGCCTTTTCTCAACCCTTCCGAAGGGTGGGATCCGATGCCGATGATATCGAGTCCCAGCTCCTTGATCTCACCAACGATCATGCAAGTTTTCGTCGTTCCGATATCCAGACCGACAACGACGTTCTCTTTTTTCCCCATGCATCCTCCGGCTTCGTATTGAGTACCATTCCTCTCGCCTTACATCCGGTAGCGCTTTCCGGCGCCGACCGGTCTTGCGGGTTCGAGGATATTGCGCTGCTGGACATTGATCTTCGCCGGGTCGCTCAAATCGATAAGCAGAAAACCCGCCTTCAGGTTCTTACGTTCCAGATCCGCCATGACAGGGATCAGTCTTGTCAACTTGCTTTCATAACCGTCGAAACCCAACTGCAGGCAGAGACCCGTGTCGGTGAACAAGGAGAAACCGAAGGTCTCGTTTCCATGAACCTCCGACACCGCGCCGATGGCGGGAATGTTCTTCGCGCCCGCGAGAAAGATCAAAAGAGCGACGGACTTCATCACCAGCGCCTCATCGGTTTTCCCCTCCCGGACGCAGCCGGTGAGGACCGGAAGGTTGGGCTCATCGCCGGACTCCAGCCTCTTGAAGGGCGCCCCGTTACTGTCGAGAAGGTAGAGTCCTTTATCCTTTTGGAGGAGGGCGACCGCCGTTCTTTCTCGGACCACGATGACCAGCCGGTCCGGAAATTCCCTCCCGATGAAGACCTCGCTGATCCAGGGGTTCGTCCTGATCCGGCGGGCGATGGCGTCGGGGTTGAGCGTCAGGATATTTGCATCGGGGCTGACGGCGGCCAGAGTTAGAATCTCCTTTTCGGTCAGTTCCTTGCATCCCCGGACGACGGTCTCTCGGATGCTGAGATAGGAGGAACGGATCATCCAGTCATAGACGAAAAGCAGCAGGACAGTGACGGCGACAATGCCGCCGGTCAGGAGGAAAGCCCGGCCGATTTCCCGCAGGATCTCACCCGTGTGTCGCTTCAGTCGGTGTTTTTTCGCTTCAAGTTGCAGGCGAAACGGTTTCTTCATTGATGCACCCATCGAAAGCCGGCGGCGCCGCCGGTCTACCCTCCGATAATCTTTACCTCGATTTCAAGAGCATAACCCGTTGTCTCAAAAACCCGCTTCTGAACGAGGTCGATCAGATCGAGGATCTCCTCCACGGTTGCCCCTCCCCGGTTGATGATGAAATTACCGTGTTTCTCCGATACCTGGGCGTCGCCGATCCGCATTCCCCTGAGCCCCGCCATTTCGATGAGCCTGCCGGCAGGGACTGCCCGGGGATTTTTAAAGATTGAGCCTGCATTCCTGAATTCCAGCGGGTGCTTTTCCATCCGCAGGGACATGATTTCACGGACCCGTCCGGCGATTTTCGCCCGCTCACCCCGCTTAATCCCGAATGTTGCACCGATGATAATCGATTCTGCGGGTAAGTCAAGATTTCTATATGAAAAAATGAGCGAGTCACGCGTGACGGTGCGGAGCCCCTCGACCGGATCCAGGAGAAGGATCGAGACGCAGACATCCCTGATCTCTCCCCCGTAAGCGCCGGCGTTCATCCGCATGGCGCCGCCGACGCTCCCCGGGATTCCGGCGCAGAACTCCATTCCTGTAAACGCCTTGCGCACCGTCAGGGCAACGAGCTCGGAAAGCAAAACGCCGGCCTCCGCCTCCAGGCAGACGCTCCCGTCGCTGCCCTCCTTTTCCTCAACGGCGCACATCGCTGAAAGCGAAATGAGGGCGCCTCGGTAGCCTTCGCTCGCGACGATCAGGTTGGTCCAGTTGCCGACAGGGAGGAAAGGAATTCGGCATTCCCTGAGAGACGCGACCGCCGCAACGAGGTCATCCACATTTTTCGGAAAGACCAGGGCGTCGATTGGCCCCCCCGCGCCAATCGAGGCATGACGGTTTGCGGGCTCGTCAAAGCGAATATCCCCCGACACCTTTTCACGGAGTTTCTCGCGCCATGTTTCATCCCGGCACATCCGCTTTCCCCCCCCTGATCCGCTTCAGAAAAGCCTCTCCCGCTTTCCAGACGCTGCCCGCCCCCTGAGTCAGGATCACGTCCTCGGGCCGCGCTATCTCAGTAAGATGCTCCACAATGGCGTCAAAACCGGAAAGGTGGACGACGTCCGGATGACCCGCCCGGCGGATCGCCTCGCAGAGCGCCTCCGCGCTCACCCCGGGAATCGGCTCTTCACTTGCAGGGTAGATGTCGGTGACGATCAGAGAATCGGCATCGGTGAAGGCTGTCAAAAACTCCTGGAAAAGAGCATGCGTTCGGGTATACCGGTGAGGCTGGAAGACAACGATGATCCGTCCGGCCCAGACCTGCTTTGCCGCAGCGAGCGTGGCGCGGATTTCCGTCGGGTGATGACCGTAGTCGTCGACCAAGGTGATCCCCTGCGCTTCCCCGCGGACTTCGAGTCTCCGTTGAACACCCATAAAATGTTGCAACCCTTCCCTGATGACAGGAAAGGTCAGGTCCATCTCTCTGGCCACCGCCATCGCCGCCAGGGCGTTATAGACGTTAAACAGTCCCGGGACATTGAGTTTCACGGTTCCCAGGAGGATCTCCCGATGGAAAAGAGAGAAGCGGGAGGATGAACCGGAGAAGGAAATGTCCTCTGCCCTGTAGTCGGCCTGCTTTACCAGGCCGAAGGTCACAACCTTTCGCTTGATCCTTGGGAGGATCTCCCGCGTGTGGACATCGTCCAGGCAGAGGATGGTCGAGCCGTAAAAGGGGACGATGTTGGCAAAGCGGAGAAAGGCTTCCTTGATTTCTTCCATGTCACGGTAATAGTCCAGGTGCTCCCGGTCGATATTGGTGATGACGGCGAGGCAGGGGCTCAGCTTAAGAAAAGACCCGTCGCTCTCATCTGCTTCTGCTACGATCACCTCCCCATCGCCTAAGCGGGCGTTGCTCCCGATGCTTGCAAGCTTGCCTCCGATCACCATCGTCGGGTCCAGGCCCCCGTGGGCAAGGAGCGTTGCCACAATCGAGGTCGTTGTCGTCTTTCCATGGCTGCCCGAGACGGCGATGGAGAATTTCATCTTCAACAGTTCTGCGAGCATCTCGGCGCGCGGAATGACCGGGATGTTGCGTCGGTGGGCCGAGAGCGCCTCCGGGTTGTCCGGCCGGACGGCCGTCGAGGTGACGACGACATCGGCGTTGCCGATGTGGGAGGCGTAATGCCCCCGGTGGATCGCGGCGCCCATGCCATCCAGACGCCGGGTGATATCGGTCGAAGCGAGGTCCGAACCGCTGATCTCATAGCCCAAATTGAGGAGAACCTCGGCGATCCCGCTCATACCGATCCCGCCGATGCCGACGAAGTGGATGCGCCTGATCTTCCGGTACATGCTGCTTTTCTGAAGGAACTCTTTCATCTCTGTCCTCAACTCCGCCCGGTCGGTCGCCGGTCCCGGACCAGCGTCAGACAGATATCGACGATATCCCTGGCCGCCTGCCGTTTGCCCAATGCAGCGGCGGCGGCTTCCATTTTCCGGACGGCGCCCGGATTTCGATGGAGCTGTTCGATCACCCTTGCCAGTCCTGGTCCGTTCAGATCCCTTTCTGCGATCACTTCCGCCGCCCCGGCACGGGAAAGGATTTCGGCGTTTCGCGCCTGATGGTCATTCACCGCGAAGGGGAAGGGGATCAGGATGGAGGCCTTCCCGCCGGCGGTGATCTCCGCAATAGATGTCGCGCCTGCCCGGCAGATGAGGAGATCGGCCTTATGGTAAGCCGCGGCCATATCCATGATGAACGGGGAAACGTCGGCCGTAAGGCCCCGTTCCCGGTAGGCTGCGGTCACCGTTTCCAGATCTTTTTCCCCCGCCTGATGTATGAATCGGAGCCGGTCTTTCGCGTGCTGCAGGCCGTCCAGCGCCTCGCCGACCATCCGGTTGATCGTGCGAGCCCCCTGGCTCCCCCCGAAGACAAGGATCGTGAACCGGGGGTCCTTCTTCTCCTCCTGCGGTTTTTCAGCAAGGAAAGCCGCGCGGATCGGATTTCCCGTGACCAGTGTCCGCCTTTTAGGGAACCACCTCTGCGACACCGGGAAGGTGAGAAAGATCCGGTCGGCGAAATAGCCGAGTATTCGGTTTGTCAGACCCGGAAAGGCGTTCTGTTCGGCGATTGCCGTTTTCACCCCCATGAGGCTGGCGGCGAGGACCGCCGGGCCAGAGGCGTAACCGCCCACGCCGACAACGATGTCCGGGCGGAATTCGCGAAGGATCCGGAAAGAGGCGATAAGGCCTCCGGGGATCTTCGCGACAGCCACCGCGCTTCGAAACAGCCTTTGTCCCTTGATCCCTTCCACCTGGATGGTCCTGAGAGGTAGTCCCAGCCTGCCCATAATCTTCTTCTCCAGACCCCGTTCGGTGCCGATAAAGAGAATCCGGTACGCAGGATTCCTGCCGAGGAACTCCTCGGCGATGGCGATCCCCGGAAAGAGATGCCCGCCTGTTCCTCCGCCGGCGATGATCATCCCGAGGCAGCGGCGATCCGATGTTGATTTATGCTTCATAGGCAGAAATATTGAGTAAAATTCCCACCGCACTCAGGGACATCATCAGCGACGTCCCCCCGTAACTCAGGAAGGGAAGGGCGAGCCCTTTGAGCGGGATCAACCCCGTGACACCCGCGATGTTGATGAAAGTCTCCAGGGCGATCAGCATCGTCAGCCCCGCGGCGAGCAGGTTTCCGAAAAGATCCGGCGCCCGCAGCGAGATCTGGAATCCCCGGATAATCATAATGGCGTAAAGAAAAAGGATCAGTCCGACGCCGGCGAAACCGCTCTCCTCGGCGATGACCGCGAGAATAAAGTCGGTATGGGGTTCCGGGAGATAGAAGAGCTTCTGCATCCCGTCTCCGATCCCCACACCGAAGGGGCCGCCGGATCCGAAGGCGATCAGTGACTGGATGATATGAAAACCGGAATTACGGGGGTCCTTCCAGGGGTCGAGAAAGGCCGTCCAGCGGGCCAGGCGGTAACTCTTATGGAGGAGAAGCCAGACGGCGACGGGAATGAACAGGGCGGCGAGTCCCGCCAGGTGGACGATCCGGCCGCCGGCCAGATAGATCATCATGAGGGTGATGAGAACGATGATGACGGTAGTGCCAAAATCCGGCTGCAACAGGATCAGTCCCACAATGACCCCCGTAATGCCGAAAGGGATGAGCAGCCCCTGACTGATCTCCCGGAGGTGGTTTGTTTTCAGGGTTAGAAAATGGGCCAAAAAGAGGATCAGGGCGACCTTGGCCAGCTCTGAAACCTGAAAAGAGAATACCCCGAGATTGAACCAGCGGACGGCGCCGCCGGCTTTGATCCCCAAAGAGGGGATCCAGAGCGCACACAGAAGGAAAATCGAGACTGCGATGCCCGGCCAGGCCAGTTTCCGGAGCTTGTAGTAGGGAATCCGCGTGATCAGGACCATGAGCAGCAGGCCGAGAAAAAAGAAAAGAAGCTGTTTCTTGAGAAAGAACTGGCCGTCACGGAACCTCTCCGTGGCGAGGATGGAGCTGGAACTGTAAATCATCACCGTCCCGATGGTGACCAGAAGCAGCGTGACCAGCAGGAGGATCAGATCCGGTTTTCCTTGCGATGCGGTTTTCATTTCTGAAATGTCCTGACCAGTTCTTGAAATGCTCTTCCCCGTGCCTTGTAGTCCGCAAATTCGTCAAAGCTTGCGCATCCTGGAGAGAGGAGGACGATGTCGCCGGACGACGCAAGATTCCTGGCCGTTGCCACCGCTTCTTTCATAGTGGCCGTCAGTTGCGTGCGAACCACCCCGCCGACGAGGCCGTTGATCGTCTGCCTCGCCTCGCCGAAGAGTATCAGCTCTCGGACCCGTTCCCGGATCAGAGGAGAGAGAGTTTCGAAATCCCCCGCTTTGTCCCGTCCCCCGAGGAGGAGAATGAGGGGCTGGGTGAAACTCTGGAGAGCCCGCATCACGGCTCCGACATTGGTTCCTTTGGAATCGTCATAGAAGCGGACGCCATTTATCTCGTCGACATATTCGATCCGGTGGGCGATGCCGCGAAAACCATCCACGGCCCGGATGATATCCGGGGGGGAGCAGCCGCATGCCCGGGCCGCCAGGGTGGCGGCCATCACGTTTTCAATGTTGTGGCGTCCCGGGATCCGGATCATCCCGAGGGGGTATTCCTCGCGTTCGCCGGAGTGCGAAACGCGGACCAGTTTCTCTCCTGCAAGAAACATCCCGCGAGCGACAGCGGCAGAGGAGCTGAAGCACTCGACCTGCGCTCCCAGACGACCGATGAGCGACCCAGTGGATGTCTCGTCGGCGTTGAGGATGGCGAGGTCGGAGGCACTCTGCCTGAAGAAGATCGATTCCTTGATCTGCCGGTAGGCGGCAAAGCTGCCGTGATAGTCGATGTGATCATTTGTGGTGTTGAGCAAAAGAGCAATAGAGGGGCGGAAATCCCGGATCCACTTGAGTTGGAAGCTGCTCACCTCGGCGACTGCCCATTCTGCCTCCTGCGGGCCGTCCACGTAGCCGATCAGGGGGGCGCCGATATTGCCGCCGACAAAGACCTTCTTCCCCGCAGCGCGGAGGATTTTCCCGATGAGCGTCGTCACGGTCGTTTTTCCGTTCGTGCCGGTGATGGCGACGAGCGGCGTATTCAGGAATCGTGAGGCCAGTTCGAGTTCGCTGACGATCGGTATTGCCTGCCGGAGCGCCTCTACCAGAATGGGGTTTGACGGATAGACCCCCGGCGACGGGACGACCAGGTCGACGCCCGCAAGAATCTCCGGTCCGTATGGAGCGATAGCCAGGCCGTCGCACTGTTCCTTCAGTTCGGAGAAGGCTTCTCCCCATGCCGTGATCGGCTTTTCGTCGGTGAGAGCGATCCCGGCCCCCCGACCTGCGAGAAAACGGGCTGTCGCTATCCCTGTTTTCCCGACGCCGATGACAGCCACTTTTTTATTTCGCAGATTCATCGCCGCTTTATCACCTCAGTTTCAGCGTGCTGATCGCCACGAGCGCGAGCAGGATGGAGATGATCCAGAAGCGGACGATCACCTTGGGTTCGGCCCACCCCTTGAGTTCGAAATGGTGGTGGATCGGGGCCATCTGGAAGATGCGCCTGCCTTTGGTGAACTTGAACCAACCGACCTGGAAGATGACGGAGAAGGTCTCCATGACAAAGACCCCCCCTACGATTGCCAGAAGTATCTCCTGTTTTGTCAGAACGGCGACGGCGCCCAGCGAACCGCCGAGAGACAGGGCGCCCACATCCCCCATGAAGACCTGAGCGGGATACGCGTTGTACCAGAGAAATCCGATGCCCGCGCCGACGACCGCCCCGCAGAAAATGGCCAGTTCCCCGGTACCCGCCACATAGGGGATTTGGAGGTAGGAGGCGATCTTGACGTTCCCGGCGAAGTAGGCAAAAAGCAGGTAGGTCATGAAACAGGTAATCGCCGGACCGATGGCGAGACCGTCCAAACCGTCGGTGAGATTGACCGCGTTGGCGGCGCCCACGATAATGAACGTCGACAGCAGGATATATCCCCAGCCCAGGTTGGGGAGTGCGGTCTTAAAGAAGGGGATCGTCACAGCGGGGTTGTATCCCGGCTTCGAGTAGAGGATGAGAGCGACAAAAAGTGCGATCGCGATTTCTGCGGTCAGGCGGACCTTCGCCGGCATGCCCCGGCTGTTCTGCCGGGTGAACTTCCGGTAATCGTCGAAAAAACCGATGAGCCCGAATCCGAGCATGACCATGACCACGAGCCAAATATAGCCGATCGTCAGATTGGCCCAGAGTAAAGTTGAAATCGTGACGGCGAAGATGATCAGGATGCCGCCCATCGTCGGAGTCCCTTTCTTGGAGAGGTGGGAATCCGGCCCGTCTTCCCGGATCGTCTGGCCGATCTGGAGCGCCCGAAGCTTTCTGATCAGCCAGGGCCCGATGACAAAGCAGATGACGAGCGAGGTGATCGCCGCATAGATGGTCCGGAATGTGATGTAACGAAAGACATTGAAGAATGAGTAGGCCTCATGGAGCGGATATAAAAGGTGAAAAAGCATTTTTCTTTCCTTACCGGCGCCTCCGGTTTTTTTGTGTCGGACCTTTACACTGTTTACGGTTTCAGGTCAAATTGCGAAATAATGCTTTCCGCTACGACTTCCATTTTCATCATTCGCGATCCCTTGATCAGGAGCCAGTCATCCTTTTTCAGGAAAGACCGGAGCGAGGCGAGGACCTCTTCGGGATCATCGAAAAAAGCGATACCCTCCTTGGGAAATCCATTTTTCATCGCCCCCGCTGCCGTAGACCGGGAAAGGACGCCCTTAAGAAAAACCCGATCAACACCGGTCTTTACAAGGACCCCCCCGACTTCCTCGTGCAATTCCCGAGCCTGCGCCCCAAGTTCCAGCATATCACCCAGGATCACGACGGCTCTGCCTTCTCTCCGCAGATCCTGCAGCGTTTTGAGCGATTCCCGCATCGAGGCGGGGTTGGCATTATAGGTGTCCAGGATCAGGAAGGCGCCGTTTCCCAGGCGGCGGATCTCCATCCGTCCCGGCACGGGGCGAAAGGTCGCCAGACCCGCGGCGATCGCCTCCCGGTCGAAACCCAGCGCCCCGGCAGCGGCGCCGACGGCCAGAGCGTTTAGGATATTATGCTCTCCGGGGGCAGCCAGGTGGACCGGGACCTCGATCCCGTCGATGACGAGGTTGAAGCGGACCCCTTCCTGTCCCGCCGTTTCGACCCGCCGCGCAGTAATGTCCGCGCCCGGTTTGAGGCCGAAGGTGATGCGGTCGCCCTGCCAGCGCCCGGCCAGAATTCCTACCGCATCATCGTCGCGATTGATGATTGCAGTCCCCCGTCCGTTCATGACTTGAAACAGGGCGCCCTTTTCCTCCCGGATCGCCTCGATCGAGCCGAGCCCCTCCAGGTGCGCAGGGCCGATGTTTGTAATCAGACCGATGTCCGGTTGGGCAATGGCGGCAAGGCGTGCAATTTCTCCAGGGCTGTTCGTCCCCATTTCGACCACAGCAAGCTCATGCTCCGTATGTATGTTTAGCAATGTCTGCGGAAGGCCGATAAGATTATTCAGGTTTCCTTCCGTAGCAATGACTTTCCGTGATCGAGAGGCGACGGTGGAGAGCATCTCTTTCGTTGTTGTCTTTCCCGAACTCCCTGTAATCGCGACGACCGGGAGGGAAAACCTCCTCCGCCAGGCGCAGGCAATGTCTCCCAGCGCCCGTAGTGTATCGGGGACGCCGATCACCGGCAGCCCTTTTGTCCCAGCGCCGAGTTTTCCGCCCCGGTCCATCCGGATCAGAAGGCCGGCAGCTCCCCTTTCGGCAGCGGCGGCGAGGCAGTCATGACCGTCGAAGTTTTTTCCCGGAAGGGCAATGAAGAGGTTTCTCTCCCGGAGGGTCCGTGTATCCGTAGAGATACCGCGACATGACCATTCGGAGCCGCCCGTAAACAGGGCCCCTCCCGTCGCCCTAAGTATCTCTCCGGCGAAGAGAAGAGGCGCCTCGGTGGTCATGACCCGCCCCGCACGGTCTGCCATCGTGTCAGCTCCTCTCTGGCGATTGTCCGGTCGTCGAAGGGGAATTTTTGCGTGCCGATGATCTGGTAATCCTCATGGCCTTTCCCGGCGATCAGGACGATGTCTCTGGTATCGGCCAGGCCGATTGCCGCGGCAATAGCCGCCTTCCGATCGGGGATAACGAGATAGCGCTGATCTGCCGGATGCCATGCCGTGTCGTTGATATCTGCCAATTTACCCGTCCGGATCCCTTTCTCGATCTCCCGGATAATCACCAGCGGATCCTCCGTCCGCGGGTTGTCCGAGGTCACAATCGTCAGATCGCTATAGGCGGCAGCGGCCTCTCCCATGAGCGGACGCTTTCCCTTATCCCGATCTCCCCCGCACCCGAAGACGGTGATGATTCTCCCCATACGAAATTCCGAGAGATTCTGGAGGACCCTGCGCAGGGCGTCGTCCGTATGGGCGTAATCGACGAAAACGGCGGGTTGACCCGTCGCGCCGACCTTTTCAAGACGTCCGGGAACGAACCTCAGCGCCTCGATCCCCTCCCGAATGAAACGTCCGGGGATGTCGAGGGCAAAAGCAGCGGCGGCGGCGGCCAGAATATTGTAAAGATTAAATCTCCCCAGGAGGTTGGAGGAGATGGCCATCCGCTCGCCGCCGAAATGAAGTGTTGCATCGCTCCCATTGAGCGAGAGGTAAAAAGGGGATGCAGAGACGTCAGAGGGATTTTCAAGGCCGTAGGTAAGACCCCCCACTCCGACCTCTTTGAGGAGGCGCTGACCCCAGGGGTCGTCGCCGTTGACGATCATTTTGTGTTGATGAGATTTCCCTCCGGTAGGGAGCACCTCGGAAAAAAAACGTTTCTTTGCCTGGTAGTAGGTTTCCATGTTCCCGTGGTAGTCAAGGTGGTCCTGCGTGAGGTTGGTGAAAACCCCTAGGTCGAATGCGCAGTCGTCGACCCGTCTCAGATCAACGGCATGCGAGGAGACCTCGGCGACGCAATGGGTCACCCCATGATCGGCCATCTCTCGGAGAATCCTCTGCATTTCGAAGGATTCCGGAGTGGTGTTGGGTGCAGGGAAACCGTTTCCGCCAAAGCGGTAATTGATCGTACCCAGGACGCCGACATTATATCCAGCCGCTCTGAGGATGGCTTCAAGCAGGTAAGTCACGGTGGTCTTGCCGTTGGTTCCCACGATGGCGATCAGGCACAGCGCAGCGGTGGGATCTCCAAAAAAGTTTTTTCCGAGGATGCCGAGGCAACGCCGGCTGTCCCGGACACGGACGGCGGTTGCCCCGGCGGTGGGAAGAAACTCTTTTTCATGGATGATGAAGCCTGCGCCTCGGGACAGGGCGTCGGCGATGAACGCGTGGCCATCCGCCTTGAGGCCGGAAATGGCCACGAAGAGACTGCCTTGTCTGCATTGCCGGGAATCGTAGCAAACCGACGCCACTTCGCCGTCCGGGTTCCCGGAGAAACCCAGCGCTTCGATTCCCCTCATCAGCAGCGACAGTCGCATCGAAACCTCTCATGAACCCATGCTGAAGGTGACGGTGCACAGACGGTCCTTCGTTACAGGGAGGCCAACTGCCGGCTTTTGCGCGGTCGCCCAGCCGCTTCCGATGACCTGGACCGTCAGTCCTCTCTCTTTGGACTTCTTCAGGACCTCGCGGATTGTCATCCCCCGGAAGTCAGGGACGAGGGAATCGTCCGCTTCCATGGTCTTCTGAACTGCAAGCGGTGCGGATTCGGATGCCAGAACCACCTTCATTTTTACACCCGGATTTTCCTCTTCCTGGACAGGATTGTCCCGGATGTTCGTCCTGAAGCGGGTCAGAAGCTGCTCCCCGATATCCCTGAAGACCGGGGCCGCGGCCACGCCGCCCCACTTGTCGCGTTGGGGTTCGTCAAGAATGACCAGGATGGAGAGCTGCGGATCTTCGGCTGGGAAAAACCCCATGAAGGAGGTCTTCACTTTTTCACTGGAATAGACATTCCGGGAGAAATCGAATTTCTGCGAGGTCCCCGTTTTTCCGGCGACGGCGATGTTTACGATGCGGGCATGTTTGCCGGTGCCATCTTCTGCGCCGACCACTTCGGTCAATATAGTAGTGAGTGTTTTGGCGGTCTCGGGTGAAACGACCCGGCGGACCTCGGTGGGATGATAGGTTTGGACAATCTTTCCCTTCCGGTCCATGAGCCCCCGGACGACGAACGGTTTCATCAGGACTCCTTGGTTGGCAATGGCGGAGAGGGCGGTGATCAGTTGAATGGCGGTCACGGAAACCCCTTGCCCAAAGGCGATGGTTGAGGCATCCACCCGGGTCCATTTTTCCATCGGCCTAAGAAGCCCGCTTACCTCGCCCGGGAGGTCGATCCCGGTCTTGGCGCCAAATCCGAACTTGCGGATGTACTGATAGAACGTCTCCTTGCCGAGTTTCTCAGCCACCTTTACGGAGCCGATGTTACTTGAATATTTTAGTATTTCGCGAAAACTAATGACGCCGTAACGTTTGCGCTGAGCCTCATGAATGACCCGGTCGGCAATCCTGTACTGGCCGTTTTCACAGTTGAACATGTCCGTTTCTTTGACAACCCCTTCCTCGAGCGCGGCAGCGGCAAGAAAAGGTTTGAAGGTGGAGCCGGGATCGAAGCAGTCGGTGATGGCCTTGTTTTTACCCGTGGCGGGGTTGACCGCCGAGAAATTGTTGGGATCGAATCCCATTTCGTTGGCCAGCGCCAGGATTTCGCCTGTCCGGGGATCCATGACGATGGCAAAGCCTCCCTTCGCCCCCTTGGCTTTCACTGCCGCCTTCAGATGGGATTCCACGAGGTGCTGGATACGGCCGTCGATGGTCAGGATGAGGTTGTAGTTCTCCCCGGGGGCGGATTCGGGTCTTTTCACCCGGGGATAGAGTCTTTTCCCTTTGGCGTCCCGCGTCCACAGCAATTTTTCGGGGGCGCCTCTGAGCTGCTTGTCATATTTGAGTTCCAGCCCTTCCAGTCCGATGGCGTCTGTCCCGACGAAACCGATAAGGTGGCCGGCCAGCTCTCCGGACGGATAGAAGCGTTTCGGTTCCTTGACAATATAAATCCCTTCGATGCCCAATTCGCTTACGCGACTGGCCTGTTCGGGGGCTATCCGCCGGGCGATCCAGTAGAAATTCTTCACGCCGGACAGTTTTTTCTGGAGCGTCATCTTATCTATATGGAGGATGGAGGCCAGGGTTGCGGCCGTTTCCCCGAGATTGGTCATTTTGGAAGGATCGGCGAAGACCGAATCGGCCATAATGGTGGCGGCCAGCTTTTCTCCATTCCGGTCAAAAACAATACCGCGGTCCGGCTGCAATTGGAGGGTCTGGGTATGCTGATCTGCGGCGAGGGCTTTGAGTGCTTTGCCCGAGAGAATCTGGAGCTGAAAGGCACGCGAACCGAGGGCGATGAAGAGTACCAGGAAGAAGGCCAAAAGTGTAGCGATTCTAAATTTCAGCCATTTTTGGGGTGCGCCGCTCATTTGAGTAAAATCACCTGTTCCCTTCCCGGATAGGTCATCTGCAGCTTTTCCCTGGCGATAATTTCGATCCGCTGGGGCGATTTCAGGGTGGCGAGTTCGACCTTCAGCTTGGCCTGCTCTTCGGCAAGCTGTTCTTTGCTGCTCAGCTCTCTGGCGACCTGGTACTCCAACTCCGTCATGTGGATGTGGCTCCAGACATAGATAAGCAAAACCGCCATCAGAATTGTAGCAATGAAAATCCAGGTGGAGTATCCGACATTGACGGAAGTCCCGTCCTGCTCACGAACTGTCTGTTTGAGAACTTCTACGGCCTGCATGGTCATATCCTCTCTGCTGTTCGGAGTTTGGCGCTTCTTGATCGCGGATTGCTGGAGATTTCCGCCTCACCGGGAATGATCGGTTTTCGGTTTACGACCTTCAGCGTCGGCTTCCGTCCGCAGGCGCAGACGGGGAGGTCGGGCGGACAGGTGCATCCCTTTTCTCCGATACGGAAGGCGTTCTTGACGATCCGGTCTTCCAGTGAATGAAACGAGATAACCGAAAAACGTCCCCCCGGCCTGAGCCGTTCGATTCCGTCGGCTATTACCCGGTGCAGTCCGGTAAGCTCGTCGTTGACGGCGATGCGGAGGGCCTGGAAGGTTCGGGTCGCCGGGTGGATTCTCCGTCGCCCGGCCCCACGGGGCAATACCCGGACCACCGTGGCGGCAAGGTCGGCGGTCGTCCTGATGGGAGTGAAATTCCTCTTTTCCACTATGGACCGGGCGATTCGTCTTGCCATTCTTTCCTCACCGTACTCCCTGATTATCCTCTCGAGTTCCTCCTCCGGGAGTGTCTGGATGAGATCATAAGCGCTGTCCCCCCGGCCGCGGTCCATCCGCATGTCCAGAGGGGCGTCCAGGGTAAAACTGAATCCCCGATACGCCGTGTCCAACTGGTGGGAGGAGACCCCCAGATCGAGGAGTATCCCGTCTGTCTTCCCGATATTCATCCCGGTCAGAATCGTATCCATGTCGGCGAAATTCCCCTTGACCAAGATCGTTCTATTTTTGAAAGGAGCCAGCCGTTTCTCCGCCTCCTCGAGCGCCTCCCCGTCGGTGTCGATGCCGATCAGCAGACCGTCCGGCGCCGTGCTGCTAAGGATCGCCTCGGCGTGACCTCCGCCTCCCACCGTGCAGTCCAGGTAAACGGCCCCTGCCCGGCAGCGAAGGGACGAGACAACCTCTCTGATCATGACCGGCATGTGAAAGACGCCCATTTCCCGGGCCTTTTTTATATTCCAAGATCCGCCATGTAATCGCTGAAGCCGTCCAGGTTGTCGCCGCTATTTTTCAGCTCCTCATCGAACCTCTCCTTGCTCCAGATCTCGATCACCTTGATCATGCCGGCCAGGACGATCTCTTTTTCCAGCTTTGCAAATTCCCTGAGATTGGGTGGGATGAGGATTCGCCCCTGGCCGTCGAGTGCGCAATCGACGGCGCCCGACATGAAAAACCGCTGAAAGGCACGCACCTCTTTGCGCAGGAGGGACTGGTGAGAGACCTTTTCCTCGATCACCCTCCACTCGTCGTAAGGGAAGACCATCAGATAACCGTCCCAGTTCGTGATGATCAGACGGCTGTCGTATTTTTCGGAAAATACCTCGCGGAGTCGGGACGGGAAAATGACTCTCCCTTTATCATCGATGGTGTGATAATATTGGCCCCGAAAGACAGACATTGGGTTATTCCTCCACTACAAACCACTTTACTCCACTTTGAGGTCAAGATAGAGGAGGATTTCTGCTTTGTCAAGAAATATTTTTTATTTTTTTTGCCTGTTAGTCTGGTATTTTGAGACGGCTTGGCTATGCGCGTCGAGAGTGGTGGAAAAATGATGTAATCCGTCGTTGGTCGCGACGAAATAGAGATAACCGACGCGGTCGGGGTAGAGTGCAGCCCGGAGGGAGTCGATGCCTGGATTGGCGATGGGTCCAGGCGGCAGGCCGGTTATCCGGTAGGTGTTGTAGGGGGTGTCCGCGCTCAGGTGTTTTCGCCGGATGGTTTTGACGGGGGCGCCTTCCTGTTCCAGGTGATAGACGGCGGTCGGGTCGCTCTGCAGTTTCATCCTCCGCGCCAGGCGGTTGTGGAAGACCGCAGAGATAATCGTTTTCTCCTCCTTGTTTCCCGATTCCTTTCCGATCATGGAGGCGAGAGTCACCCACTCATTGAGACTCAGTCCCATCTTTTCCGCCTGTTCCCTCATCTCCGGCGTGATCTCCCTCCAGAACTGGCGGACGATGATCCGAATGACCTCTTTTGTGGTCATGGACCGGTTGAACTGATAGGTTTCCGGGAAGAGGTATCCCTCGATACTGTCCGCCTCGATGCCGAGTGAGGCGAGAAACGGTTTATCCGTGGTGAGGGTGATGAACTCCTTTTCGTTGATGAGCTTGGGCTCGGCAAGTCTTCTGGCCATTTCGTTCACCGTGATGTCTTCGGGCAGCGTCACAGTATAAGACTTGATCTCCCCCCGGACCAGTTTTTCGATGATCTCCGCAGGCGACATCGAACCGGTAATCTCATATTCGCCCGCCCGAATGGATTTGGTCGCCCCTTTTCCGAGGGCGAGCGCCCAGAAGAAGGGGCGATTTTCGACCAGACCGGCGTCATTGAGAATCGCTGTTATCCGGAAAAAACTTGCGCCCTTGGGAATATCGACAATCTTCGCGATAGATGAATGGTTGATGGGGGATGTGGCATAGCGGGTGAAGGCGACGCCGATCAGGAGAACGACCATAACGATCAGGATGGCCGCTTTACGCCTGTGAAACGCAGCTGCTTCCAGGATCCTTCTAATGGCATTCATCCGTTTCTAATCGTACCCTCTGGTTTTTCCTCATGTGATAGTGCGTCGAGATATCCCTGGAGGATGATGGAGGCGGCGACACGGTCGACGATCGCTTTTCTTTTTTTCGGTCGCACGCCGGTTTGGCAAAGGATCTCCTCCGCCTCTTTTGTGGAGAGAGTTTCGTCCTGACGGATGACCGGAAGCGAAAGGCGGGCCTCTAAACGCCGGCAGAACCGATTGACCTTTTCGCACTGGATCCCTTCGCTGCCGTCGAGCCGGAGGGGGTAACCGATGATGATCCGCTCGATGTCGTAACGTCTTGCCAGATCGGCGATCGCATCGAGATCCGCCTGGCGGTTCTTTCTGTTGATGGTTTCCGCACCCTGGGCGGTCATTCCGAGTTCATCGCAGATGGCGACTCCTATTCGCCGGCTGCCGTAATCGAGTCCCATTATCCTCACTGTCCCTCCCTCAGCGCAACTGCTTGACGCTGATATTTTCTAAGCCATCATATAGTCGTTTGTCAAGAACTGTCTATTTTGCTGTTGTGAAAAGTGGACGAGTCTGTTACTTTCCCATGCATGAAGCATATCGTGATGGGTACGGCCGGTCACGTGGACCACGGCAAGACAGCGCTGATCAAGCGCCTCACCGGCGTGGACACCGACCGGCTCAAGGAGGAAAAAGAGCGGGGAATCACCATCGAGCTCGGCTTCGCCTCGCTGTCCCTCCCCGATGGTCGGGTCCTTGGCGTCGTCGATGTGCCCGGACACGAGCGGTTTGTCCGGAACATGGTGGCCGGCGCCGCCGGAATCGACCTTGTCGTGATGGTGATTGCGGCCGACGAGGGGGTTATGCCGCAGACGCGGGAGCACCTCCAGATATGCACCCTCCTGGGTATACGGAAGGGATTCGTCGCCCTCACCAAGGTCGACATGGTGGATGAGGAGTGGCTGACGCTTGTCCGGGAGGATGTCCATGAATTTCTCGGCGGTACTTTTCTGGAGAGAGCGCCGATCGTTCCCGTCTCTTCTCTGACGGGGGATGGTTTTTCCGAACTCATCGAGACCATCGCCCGGGTGGCGGACGAGGTGGAAGAGGCGGCCGATATCGAGCTCTTCCGTTTGCCGGTCGACCGTGTCTTTACGATGAAGGGTTTCGGCACCGTCATCACGGGGACGTTGGTCTCCGGAAAGGTGGCAACCGGCGAGGAGGTGGAGATCTCCCCTGTCGGACTCCGGGCCAAGGTGAGGGGAATCCAGGTCCATAACCGGGCCGTGGAAACCGCAGAGGCGGGGCAGAGGACAGCCGTCAACCTTCAGGGAGTTGACAGGGCTCTTATCGAGCGGGGATATGTCCTTGCCCGGCCCAATACCCTGGCCGCATCGCAGCGCCTTGATTGTGTCTACCGCCATCTCGCCGGCGCCGGTCGGAAGCTGAAAAACAGGACCCTCGTCCGTTTTCATACGGGAACAAGCGAGGTCATGGCCCGGTTGATCCTTCTCGACCGAGATGAACTGGAACCGGGCGGGGAGGGTTTCGCCCAGCTTGTTCTCGATTCCCCGCTGGCTGCCATCGCTGGGGATCGATTCGTTATTCGTGGGCATTCCCCCGTAACGACGATCGGGGGTGGCGTGATCGTCGATCCTCTGACCGTGAAGCACAAGAGGTTTGCAGAGGGTATCCGGGAGGAATTCCGACGTCTTTCCAGCGGAGGTGAGGTTGAGAAGGCAGCCGTCATCATGGCGAGGGCCGGCATCGGCGGGATAACGGAATCCCGCCTCATGGTTCGGACAGGGATCCGCCGGGACGAGCTCCGCAAACTTCTGGAGCGGCTGTTTTCTCAAAAGGAAGCGATTCTCGTCGACCGGGAAGAGACGAGGGTCCTATCCGGGTCGGTTTATACCGGTTTGCAGGAAGAGATCATCCGGGAGCTCAAAGGTTACCATAAGAATTTCCCTCTAAAAGAGGGACTTTCCCGGGAGGAGCTCCGGACCACGCTCGAAATGGGCGATGGGGTCGACCCGAAGATCTTCGGCATGGCTCTTAGGGATCTCGAAAAAAGGGGAGAACTGATCACCGAGAAGGAAACGACCCGTCTGACGGGGCATAGTGTCCAACTGAAGGGAGAGATGGGAGACCTGCGGGAAAAACTCGACGGTCTGTATCGGGAGGGAGGACTGGCTCCGCCGACGGTAAGGGAGATCCTGGAGCGGTTTCCCGATCGGAAAAAAGAGATTGCAAACCTCATCCAGGTGATGACCCGCGACGGGGGCCTGTTCAGGATCAGTGAAGATCTGAACTTCCACAAGGATGCCCTGGCTCGGCTTCGTGAGGATTACCGGCAACTTCTGATCAAAGAGGGCCGTGCAACGCCGGCGAGCTTCAAGGAGATGACCGGCCTTACACGAAAATTTATCATCCCACTGATGGAGTATTTCGATATGACGAAATTGACCG
>Ga0116204_1000320_pt1 | contig 26735 bp, 23 predicted proteins | sample LakKivwa52mmetaG_FD_94481 | JGI IMG/M metagenome (GOLD analysis project Ga0116204, IMG submission 94481) | Anoxic lake water microbial communities from Lake Kivu, Rwanda to study Microbial Dark Matter (Phase II) - Lake Kivu water 52m metaG | ecosystem: Environmental > Aquatic > Freshwater > Lake... | reverse complement strand
GGAAGCATCGATTTCAAGGAGTTTTCTTGAAAAAAATAAGGATTTGCGAGAAATTTTTCTTATCATATTGTAAGTAGAATAAAGAAAAAGCCAAACCCGGAGCGATCCGGTGACGGAAAACTATAGGTTCTCTTTGAGATAGCCAGCTGCCATGTTCTAAAAGTGGACTGGCGTTTTTGTTTTAAAGTCGAAAAAAAGAAAAAGGAGGCTGACTGTATTGAAAAAATTATCGTTCATTCTCATCGCATTGTTCGTATTGGGAGGATCCGCAGTCGCGTTTGCGTGGTGGGATACCCTATCACAAACTGAAGAAGAAACCTTGACCATCGGGAACGGGGTTGTCCTTCAAGTCGCTGCTGTAGCAGAAGCCCCTGTTGGAAAAGTATTGGTTCCTGCCGGCGTCGTATTGAAAGCAAACGATCTCGAATCGATCGTCCTGACGTACAACGTCAAGTTGGATTTGGAAGCCGTTGAAGCACTGGATTTGGACGTCGTCGCAAGCGACATTGAAATTGGCGGATCGACCGCGAATGCCGGATTGGTACAAATCGCCATCGTACAAGCTGCCAATGAAGTGAACGCAGAAAACGTGTTGATCACCGTGACCGTCACGTTGAACATGCCAGCGAGCGAAGCCGTATACAACGCGATCAAAAACCAACCGATCACCTTCACATTGACCTTTACCGCAACCCAAGTTGAATAATCTGCTTTGTGTAATGAAAAAAATGGAATGAAGCTTTCAATTGATGGCTCATTCTCGATTGATCCGAAGGAATCGGATCAGCCGAATATTTAGAATTAGGACAAAGGGGATTAAAAATGGGAGAATATTTACAACATAGAAAATTCAGAATCGATTTCGGCATCATTCTTCTCATTTTTTCCTTATTGGCGACCAATGTCGCTTTCACCTATTGGGACGCTACAACCACAAATCCAGACGATCCGTTGATCGATATCGGGGTTGGTGCCGTCTTGCTTGTTTCACAAACGGTGAATCCGGGTGATGGGATCACGTTGGTTCCACTTGGAGCATTTCGCGGGAAAAACGATGTAAGCGAAGTGGTGTACACTTACCAAGTGTCACTGAACAAAGAAGGATTGTTGAGGGTGTCTGCGAAAAACATCAGGATTGATGGAGTGGAAAATCCTCACGGATTAATCGTTATTGACATTTACGAGGAAGAACCAAACGAAACACCCAAATCGATTTATGAAAAAATGATGAACATTTCGGGAGATGATGATTTGAGCCGGACAACGATCCGCGTAAGAATCACGCTCTTGTTGCCAGAAAACGAAGAACAATACTTGGCCGTCAAAGGCCGCTCAATCACCTTCACTTTGGAATTCAAGGGAGAAGAACCGATTCGATGAAAAAGGAGAACTTTGATGATTTTGAAGAAAAACCGCCCGCAAAAGATTCAATTCAATAAGACGACACTCGCAACCGTGTTGCGGTTTTTCGTCATGACCATCATGATTCTTATCATCGGATTGCTTGTTGCCACAAGTCTCCCGATTAATTTCCGCTACCAACACTACGTCATCGGAAGTGCCAGCATGAGTCCGACAATCAAGGTGGGAGATCTTGTATTCATTGATCAAACCTTTGATTTGGAAGATTTAAAGGAAAATGACATTATCGCGTTCAAGGAAGACATTTTCGAAAACGGAACCGAAGAAGTCGTCATCCATTATCTCGATGCCATCCTTGAAGACGGGTCGGGAAATACGACGTTTCGCACACGCCGTGAAAATACGACAACCCTCGATCCTTGGACATTGACCGAAGACGACATTGTCGGAAGATACCTGTTTCATCTGCCGGGAATTGGAAAATTTTTGTTGTTCGCACAGTCAACGATCTGAAAGATCGTTCTTATCGTCGATTTCATCATCATTTTCTATTTCATTGATTTGATGAAGAAATCCGATCAAAAAGCGAAGATGAAAGGGGGGGACAACAATGGGGCTTAAGAAAAAAATTGTTTCCTTGCTCGCCGTTTTGTTCTTGACAGCTTCATTTGGTTTTGTCTCAATGGGATATGGGTATCATGATGCATTATCGAATCAACAAAATGAAACGTTACCGATTGGAGACTGGGAGTTCGGGATGACCTATTTGACCGGTTTTGAAGGGTTGACGAATACGAATGCCGCTTTTGTCGGCAATGTGTCACTGGATGGGATCATATGGACAATTTCGTCGGTCATTCGTGGAAATACCGCGAACGATCTCAAAATCGACACGCAAAGCGCACGCTTTGTCAAAAATTCGAGCATGGAGTCGACAACATCATTCTCAGGAATGTCCAGCATTTCGTTTCACATCGGAAAAGCGGTGGATAGTCCCTCTCGAAGTGCAAAAACGTACACGATCAGCGTCAGATCCGAAACATCGAGCTGGACATCTGTATATAGTACGACACTTCCAAACAGCTTGACGTTTGTTGAAATTGACATGGCGACTTTGCTCGCAAATGGAATAACCTTGACGGGCGGAGGAACGGCGACGGCCTCAACGCCGTTGTATGTTCGTGTTGGTTTTCAAGGCGGTGTTGGAGGAAATCCGACCCATCAAGACATGAACTTGGATAATTTCAAAATCAATTACACCGCATAAGAAAAGCCGGGGAAATTTCTCCCCGGCTTTTTCATTCGATTTTAAGTTGTTCCATGACTTTTGCTTTTTTGTGAATGTCGATCGACGTCGTGTATTCGACAAGATCGATCACGCATCCTTCACCGATTTTTACATGATCTCCACTTACTTTTTTGCATTGAGTGCCCTCTAGTTCGATGGTCGTCGCTTCAATCAATGTGGCGGTGCAGGAGCGATGTTGTCGGAAACCGAATGAAAACTCTTTCGTGATGGAGATTTCGTCCCCGTACACTTCTTGGAGTTCACTTTCCCCGTTTAATTTCAATTCAAATTTGTCTGCGAGCAATTCATCGCCCACCTTGATTTCGCCATCAACGAAAAATTCCTTCGCGGAAACTTTTCCTTTGATCGTTATGGATCCGCTCATTTTTGCGGATTCGCATACGACATCCTTTCCAATCGTGATGCCTCCTGCTGCTTTAATCTCCTTGGCATCGAGCGTGCCTCCAATTTTCAATGCTCCCGTAGTGCTGAAAAAATTGGCTTTGATTGAACCTTCGGATTTCACAGCCCCGCTTGCCTTGAATGTGTTGCATACGATATCATTGACGAACTTGGATGCTCCTGCAACTTTGATGTCTTTGTAGTTGGTCCCGCTTTGAACGTTTGCTCCCGAAACTTTTACGCTTTCATATTCCTTTTCTTCCATGTTAGTTCATTCCTTTCTCTTTGATATGGTTAATCATATCCTCGAAGACATAAGTCTTGAGAACCTTGATTTTTGGATCGAGGATCGCATTGCTTTTGTGGGCGATGAAGCAATAATCTTCCTCCTTGCGGGTGTCGTTGGTGTGACGAATGAAGTCGAGTTCATATTCCGCTAAATTGATTTTCTTGACGTGAACTCCGTGTTTGATCGCGAGCATTGCACCTCGTAGTGTGTCATAAGGGATGTGGACTTGTTTTTTGACTTGAGAGAATGTGTAAATCAGAACAATATCCGAAAATGTCGCAGTTGTTTCTCCCTCTAAAAAGTCATTCAAGACAACGAGATCGATTCCGTCAATGGAGACAATTTCCCTCAAAAGAAATATTTTGTTGCTGATTTCTGGATTGAGTATGTGACAGAGTTCATCAAGGGAATACTTATCTTTGAGTTCGAGGATTTGACTGATTCGAGAAAGAATTTTCTCTTTTGGGAAGAACGTTTCTTGTCCGCTTGGAACGGATTGCTTGACGAACCAGTCCTCGGGTATCAAGTTTTCACGTTTCCATCGGTATAACTGACCATAGGAAATGTTGGTCAGATCAAGTAATTCTCTTTTTGAAATCATAAAAATTCCTCCTTATGTAAAATATTGTTTTGTTATGTCTGTATTATAACAAAACAATGTTATGTTGTCAACAAAAAAAGAAAAAAAGTGAATTTTTTTTACAATTCACTTTCTTTCTTTGCATGTTGTTGAATCAAAGTCCATTTATATACGGCAATGATGGACTTGGCATCGGTAATTTCACCCGTTTGGATCATGGTAATCACTTGTTGAAGAGGAATTATTTCCACATTTAAAAATTCATCTTGATCGAGTTGTTGGGTAGATATGGTGAGATCGGAAGCGAAATACAAGTGAATGATTTCATTTGTATATCCTGGAGATGGAAGCATCATGCCAAGTGAAATCATTGTTTTTGGGACAGCCCCCGTTTCCTCCTTCAACTCACGGTATGCACAAGAAAGAGGATCCTCGGATGGATTGAGTTTGCCTGCGGGAATTTCCAGCAAAAGATCGCCAAGAGGATATCGCCACTGTCGGACCATCAGCAATTCTTGCTGGTCGGTCAATGCGAAGATAGCGACGCCACCGCTATGCTCGACAACTTCTCTATGGACGGTAGTTCCATTCGCAAGTTGAGCGACATCGGTTCGCACATTGACCACTTTCCCCTTGAAAACGTGCTTTTTTGAAATTGTTCTTTCTTTCAAATCCATGGTATCATTTCCTTCCCGTACTATATCATAACAAATGTCGACCTCAAACGCAAGATGTTTGACGATAATGCCTTCACTTGGAAACACGTGACAAAATGATGATTTTATGATATGATGATTGATGAGGTGAATCGACATGGATATCGAAGCAGTTTTGAAATCATTGACGTTGGAGGAAAAAGCGTCCTTATTGTCTGGGAAAAATGTGTGGTGGACAAGAGACATCGAAGCCAAAGGAATTTCATCGATTATGATGAGTGATGGACCACATGGCATTCGTAAGCAAATTGAAGAAAACGACAACTTGGGGATGGAGAAGGCTCATCCGGCGACTTGTTTTCCGCCAGCTGCAACAACAGCATGTTCGTTTGATCGCGATTTGATCCATCGCATGGGAAAGCAAATCGCCCTTGAGGCCAAAAACCTCGGTGTCAGTGTCGTATTAGGGCCTGGTGCCAATATCAAACGTTCTCCTCTTTGTGGACGAAATTTCGAGTATTTTTCCGAAGATCCCGTCTTAAGTGGGGAAATGGCCGGTTCAATGATTGCGGGGATTGAATCCATGAAGATCGGTAGTTCGCTCAAACACTTTGCTGTTAACAATCAAGAGAAATACCGAATGACCATCAGCGCTGAAGTCGATGAGCGCGCACTTCATGAGATTTATTTGGAATCGTTCCACCGCGCATTGAAGAGCAACCCAGCGACCATCATGGCCTCATACAATAAGATTGGTGGAACGTATGCGAGCGAAAATGAAACGTTGCTAACGGATATTTTAAGAAAAAAATGGAAATACGACGGATTGGTTGTTTCAGATTGGGGAGCTTGCCACGACCGAGTAAAGGGTGTTCGAGCAGGGCTTGATCTAGAAATGCCATACAGCGGAACACGGAACGAAAAGCGAATCATTGAAGCGATCAATAACAAGTCATTGTCGGTGGAAGCGCTTGATGCATGTGTGAAAAGAGTGTTATCGATGGTTGACCGTTATAAAAGCAAAGAAAGAATAACAATTGATTGGAAGGAAAGTCATGAGTTGGCACGAAAAATCGCCAGAGAGTCGATGGTTCTTTTACAAAACGAGGATTCGATTTTGCCGCTTTCCAAAAATGCTTCTGTATTGGTCGTTGGAGAATTTGCCGAAAATCCGAGAATCCAAGGTGGGGGCAGTTCTCACATTGTGGCTCGAAAGATTGATCGTTTTCTCGACTTTCTTGATGAGACCGATGTTGAATATGAGTTCGCTGCAGGATATGATTTGAATAAAAACAATGAGATAAATCTTGATTTGATTGAGGATGCAAAGTTGAAAGCCGTCGGGAAAAATGCGGTGCTCCTATTCATCGGTCTTCCTGATGAATACGAGTCGGAGGGGTTCGACCGGACCCATTTGTTGATTCCCAAATCTCATAGTGCATTAATCGGTGAAATTCATTCGGTCAACCCAAACATCGTCGTTGTCCTTCAATGTGGTGCTCCAATCATTATGCCATGGCATACCCATTGCAAGGCCATTTTACATGGCATGCTCGGTGGAGAAGCAGCCAATGGTGCTTTGTTTGATCTTATATTTGGGGACTACAGTCCTTGTGGAAAACTCGCTGAAACATATCCATTGGATTTGGATGACACTCCATCGTATGCCTTTTTCCCGGGAGGAAACAATGCTGTTTTCTACAAGGAAAGTTTGTTTGTCGGATACCGTTATTATGACACATATTCAAAACCAGTCATGTATCCGTTTGGGTTCGGATTAAGTTACACATCGTTTAAATACGATTCGCTTGTCACCGACAAGGAGTTCCTCACAAAAGATGGAATTGTCGAATGTAAAGTCCGGATTACCAACATCGGAACAAGGAAAGCAAAAGAAATCGTCCAACTATACATTGGCGACCGTGGAACCAAGATTATGAAACCAAAAAAAGAGTTGAAGCACTTTGCCAAGATTGAGCTAGGACCGATGGAAAGCAAAGAAGTGGTGTTTCGATTGAGTTGGTTGGATTTGGCACATTATAGCACCGTCTTAAAGGACTGGACGGTGGCGGATGGAGCCTATGAAATCTTAATCGGAGCAAGTTCGAAAGACATCCGGTTGAACAAAACGATTCGGGCATCCGGGCGGACCGAACAAGATGCACAAGATTCTTGGGATTCTCACCCCGCATGGAAAGAAGGAAAATTTTCTCTCGCAACCGATAAGGAATGGGAAACACTGCTTGGAAGAACACCACAGCCATTGAACGTCGAGCGAAAACGTCCGTTCACGCTCGAAGCAACGCTCGAAGACATCGAAGAAACGTTTGTCGGCAGACAAATGAATGCGATGGTACAAAAACAAATAAGGAGCAAATTTTCTCAATCCCCGGAGTGGATGATGAAAATGATTGAAAGGATTGCGATGGAACAACCGCTTGAGTCTTTGGTGACGATGTCGGGGGAAGCCATTTCCATGGATCGTATGGAAGCGTTGCTTGAGATGGCAAACGGTAAAGTGCTTCGTGGACTGATTCGCCTTCTTAAAACGAAACATTGAAAAAAGTGGGTTCCAGATTATCTGGAACCCGCTTTTTGATGGATCAGCTCGATGAATTTATCATACAAAAGATTGCTTTCACTTGTGTCCATGATCATTTCTGGATGCCATTGGACTGAAAAAATCGGTAGTATCTCATGTTCGATGGCTTCAATGACGCCATCCTCTGAAACAATTGAGGCAATCATACCGGGTGCAAGACGCTTAACGGCCTGATGATGATAGGAGTTCACATCGAAAACCGGTGGTAAAATGGAAGAAAACAAGGACCCACCGATAATTTTGACGGATTGATTTCGTTCAATGTTGCCATGGTTGATTGCAAGTTCCGCCAAATCTTGATGGAGAGAACCACCTAAAAAAACATTGATCGACTGATGTCCACGACAGATTCCGAAAAGGGGGACTTGACGACGAAAAGCATGTTCCACAACAACTCGGTCAATCGCATCCAATCGGGCATCGATGTTCCGCGACAGGGAGTTTTCGTTTGTTTCATTGTAAAATACTGGATTGATGTCATTTCCCCCAGTTACCAAGAAAGCATCGCACACATTCAAGATATCTTCGATGTCTTCATTTTCAAGAGGAAGAAGGATGGGAATCGCGCCCCGTTCGTTCAAGGGACGCAAGTAGCGTTGATGTACGAATGTTTGTTCGTATTTGGTTGAATCGGTCAACCTTGGCGTCATGCCGATGATCCATTTTTTCATGTCATTTCTCCTTTTTGAGTATGACTCCATTATACCAAATGTTCTTCAATAATCAAGCGATAAATGAGGGATTTGAATGTTTGATTGCCCACATTGTTCAACGGGTAAATTTATGCTATACATCAGACTCAAGAAATGGTATAATGATAAGAGAAAAAATTAATTGGCAATGTCCGACATCCACAGTCCGTTGACTGGCGGTCGAACAGGGGGAAATCGAATGAATGATGAAAAAAAAGATATAAAACTAGAAGATGGAAGTTTGACTGATATGCAACCGGAAAAAAAACCGGAAAAACCTCGAAAGGTGAAACCGGTTGTTCCCGAGGTCATTCTTGAAACCGAATCTACTGAGGAAGTTGCAACCATTTCACCGACCATAAAGACGAAGAAACGTCCAGCAATGGTTGAAGTGAGCGTTGTGGAAAGCTTACCAACTGAAATTCCTGAACCAAAGAGTTCCAAACGAAAGCCCATCAAGAAAATGTCGCAAGAAGAGATTTTGGAATTGTATCCATTCTTGAGATACGATCCGATTTTAAAGGTCGGATTGAGCGACGAACAAGTCGATATTCGCCGCCATCAAGGATACACCAATGCCAAAAAAACAGGAAGCACGAAGACAATCGCAGAGATTGTTGTGTCAAACGTGTTTACTTTTTTCAATATGGTTTTCGTTGGTTTGTTGATTTGGATGTTGACTGCGATGGTTCATTACAGCAACTTCTTGTTCATTGTCATCATCGCAGTCAATACGATTATCGGGATTATCCAAGAAATTAAAGCCAAAAAGACAATTGATAAACTGTCTCTTTTGTCTGCTCCAATCGCAACAGTAACTCGGGAAGGAAAACAAATTGAAATCCCGGTTGGTGAATTGGTGCTCGATGACATCGTTGTTTATAATCCGGGAAATCAGATTAGTGCCGACTGTGAAATTCAAAAGGGCGAAGTCGAAGTCAATGAGTCGTTGTTGACGGGAGAATCCATTCCAATAAAAAAAGGCGAAGGCGACATGATTTTCGCGGGAAGTTTCATTGTTTCCGGAAGTTGCATCGCCCAAGTTGAAAACTATAATGCCGAAGAGTTGAAAACAGAAAACTACATCGATCAACTGGCAAATCATGCAAAGAAATATTCTCGTCCCAAATCGGAAATCCTCGGATCGCTTAAATTGTTGATGCGTTTCGTCGGATTCATCATCATACCAATCGGGATCGTCATTTTTTTGAAATCCTATCAAAACGGAGCACCCTATGGTGATATTGTGACGAGCACGGCAGGTGCGGTCATCGGAATGATCCCTGCGGGTTTGTTTTTGTTAACGAGTGTCGCACTTGCTGTTGGCGTCGTACGACTTGCAAAACACAAAACACTCGTTCAGGAACTCCATTGTATCGAGATGCTCGCCCGAGTCAATGTACTGTGTTTGGATAAGACGGGAACCATCACCGATGGAACGATGAATGTGAGCGAAGTGATTGAAGTTCGCCCCAAATCAAAATTCAGCACCAAAGAAATTATTGGATCGATGAATTTTGCCTTGAAGGAGACCAATCAAACGGCGGTTTCGTTGGAACGATACTTCGGAAGAAATCGTCGTTTGAAACCGGAAATTGTTCTTCCATTTTCATCCGATCGAAAATTCAGCGCAGTCAGTTTCCGAGAGGAAGGGACATATGTCATTGGCGCACCGGAGTTTGTCTTAAAGTCGCAATATGAAAAAATCGCCGAGGACGTTGCCCAATACTTGAAAAACGGTCTTCGAGTGCTTGCCCTCGCCCACTCAAGCCTACCGATTAAAGACGACAAGCTGCAACGGGTTCCCTCCTTGGTCGCTTTGGTGGTGATTCAAGATCGAATTCGGGAAGAAGCACCGGCGACATTAAGATATTTCCGTGAAAACGGTGTTTTCATCAAAGTCATTTCCGGGGACAATCCGATCACGGTTTCCCAAATCGCAGAACGCGTCGGAATCGATCAAGCCCACAAGTATGTGTCTTTAGAAGCGATGACCGACGAAGAAGTCCGTGCTTGTGCAACCAAATACACGGTGTTCGGTCGAGTCAATCCCGAACAAAAACAGATATTGATCAAAGCACTAAAAGCAGCGAAAAACACCGTTGCGATGACGGGAGATGGTGTCAACGACATTCTTGCTCTCAAGGAAGCCGACTGTAGCATTGCGATGGCCTCGGGATCGGAAGCGGCAAGAAACGTTTCTCATCTTGTCTTGTTGGATTCGAATTTCGCCTCGATGCCAAAAGTTGTCGCCGAAGGAAGACGGGCCATCAACAACATCCAACGGACGACTACGCTATTTCTCGTAAAAACGCTCTTTTCTTTCATCATCAGTTTGTTCATCGTTTTCGGGTTGATCGAACGGTATTTGCTTGAACCCGGTCAATTGTATCCATTCAAACCAGGAAATTTGTTGCTAATTGAATATTTTGCAATTGGCATCCCGGCAACATTCCTCGCCTTGCAACCCAACCGAAACATCGTTAAAGGCAAATTCCTCCCCAATATTTTGAAAAAAGCGCTTCCTGGAGGACTGACTGTTACGATTCATGTGTTACTCACATTCATTCTTGCAGCAACCCTTGGTTTCAATCACCAAACCGTTATCACGCTTATCATTTTATCTGCGACATTCACGTGCTTGGTTGTTTTGTACAATGTGTCGAAACCATATAACATCGGACGAACATTATTGGTCGTTTTCATGTTTCTTGGAAGCTTCGCTGCCGTCTTTTATGATTTGTTTTATAATGATGGTGCGTTCTTTGGCCTCGTGATGTTGGATAAAGTCGGACTTTTGTATTTGCTTGGACTCATTCAAACGTCCTATACCATTATTTTCTTATTTTCTACATTGTTCAAGCACTTGGAAAAAATAAGTTTGCGAAGAAAAGTCCAACAAGCCCGCTTGAAATAGCGGGCTTTCCATTTCGGAGGTTTTAATGGAACAATTGATTGAAAAGACAAAGCAATTTGTGGAACAAGAACTAAAGAAAGATGCCGGAGGTCATGATATTGAACACATCATGCGTGTGTATCATATGGCCATGTGGATTAACAAAAAGGAAAAAGGAAATCCGTTGATTGTGGCATTGGCAGCACTTCTACACGATATCGATGATGTGAAGGTGACAAAATTGACTACCGACGAGCCATTCAAAGCATCTCAATGGATGCAAAGTCAGCAAGTTCCACCTCAAACCATCGAGGAAGTGTTGACCATTATTAGCAATATTCCATATCGAAAAAATGTGGAGAACCGACGTCCTTTAGCGTTGGAAGGAAGAATTGTTCAAGATGCGGATCGACTGGACGCAATTGGGGCGATCGGAATCGCAAGAACCTTCGCTTACGGCGGATCAACCGGAAGACCCATGTTCATCGGTGATCAAAGCAGCATTCAGCATATTCTCGATAAATTGATCCGGTTGAAGGATTTGATGAACACTTCGTCTGCCAAAAAAATCGCCGCAAGACGGCATCGATTCATTGAGCGATTCTTGGAAGAAATCAAATTCGAGTTTTTGGAAACAAGGTAATTATAGTCGTCCAAAAAGTCTAGTCAAAGCACCTCGAATGAAGTGTTTTGTTTTTAAAAAAACGTTCAAGTAAAAAAATGATTTATGAAAACAATGAAAAAGCGGTTGAAAAGAATGAAAAAAGGGTTTATAATGAAAGAAATGATAGAAAGGAATAGTTATTCATTTATGAGAAAACTTTTTTACATGTTTCTTTTATTCGCATTTGCCGGTGCAATTGCCGCATGCGACAATCTTCCACAAATCACCCTGGACACACCGACCAATGTTGTGATCAACGATGGGGTTTTGACGTGGAATGCGGTCAGTGGCGCAGAGTCGTACACCATTGTTGTTGGAATGTCCAACCACACCGCAACGGGAACTTCTTTTGATTTGAAGACATTGACCTTGGAGGAAGGATCCTATCAAGTGAGTGTCATCGCCGTAGCGGGGGACAAGGTATCCATTCCGAGCAGTTTGGTCAGCTATGTCGTATCGGTTTCAGAACCGACAACACTCGCTGCTCCGACGAATGTCGTGATCACCAATGGTGTTGTGACATGGAACGAAGTGACAAACGCTTTGACGTATGTGGTGATCGTCAACAGCGTCGAACATTCGACCACTGTCCGCACATTTGATTTGAATGGTTTGTTCTTGAACGCAGGAGACTATACCATCACCGTCAAGGCCGTTCGGAACACGTTGGTCTCACCCGCTTCCGCGTCTGTTAGTTTCAATGTAGTCGCTTTGTCAAATCCCGATGCGATTTATGAGTCATTATTGGTGCTTGCCGATCCGGATTATGTTCCTGGATTGGAGGAAGATGATTTCGAAAATGATTGGGAATACAACTCTTACAAAACCACATCGATGATGATGAAACGATACAGCGAAGTCGCTGTTGATTTGATGATGACCGAGGATGATGCGGTGGATATGTTTACATTCTTGTTGAATGCACCGGAATGGATCGAGCTCATCGAAAATGCGACCACCTTGATCGAACAAGTTGATGAGTTGAAGCAATTTGGTTTGACGAATGAAAAAGTTACCCACATGCTTTTAGAACTCGGATTGGTTGCGATCGATATTCAAAAAATGGGACTGGAAGATGAAATCGACTATTTGGAATCGGATATGATTGAAACCGAAAACCGAATCACCCTACTCAAACAATCCGCGGCATACCTCGCATTGTACAACAAACTTTCCGGGTATGCAACCCCTGAAAATCTCACACTGCTTCAAGAATATATTGCTCGTCCATTCTCCCAACAGTATCATTCCGATGCCTTGGGCTGGATCGGAGAAATTGTTCATGATGTTATTTATAATTCTGATGATCCGAATCCTTGGTATTTGGAGTATGATGCACCATATACCGGCATGTTTTATCAAATAGTAAAAACAGCAAAAACCAGCAACGATTTTGCGTTTTTGATGAGCCTTGATTCCAATTTTTACGATGTTATGAGACCGTTGTTTGAACTTCGAGATGAGAAGTGGAATCTATTTTATACGGCGGAATCAATGACTCGCTTGAACTCCGAGGTTGTTCAATTGACCAAAATCCAGCAAATGTATGTGGATGAGCGTCCCATGATGATTTCATCCGTCCTACTTGTGATGGACTATATGACCACGGTTTATGACAGCATCCCGGCATCGTTGATCACATCGATTGACACATGGTTCGAAAACGGGGAACTGTCTTTGGCGGAATACGTCGTATTGAAGGATGAAATCATCCAAGTTTTGGACAGCACGCTTCCTTCTGCACAAGATTTCACTAATATGTATCTTGCCATGATGCGCGTGGGGAATTTATTCACGGAAGTACCGCTAAATCAATATGACGATAAAGCAGCTCTTTTAGGCCAACTTGATGTTTTGGTTTTCGATTTGTTGTTTGATTTTCTTGCCGATATCGATCAGACCATGATCGAGGAAGTCATAGAAATCATCGACGATATGTTTCTTTCGAGCAGTTACGTTCAAAGTCCATATGGATACGGGATGCGTGGATATGATCGAGTGGATTTCCGTAAAATGGTGGAACTCCTCGTGTACATCGGCACCTATTTGAACGAATTCAAAAACGATCAAGCGTTGAAAATCACAGCGATTGAATTGTTGATGAATGACGATGTTATCGAAGAAATCGCGATGATGATCGCAGACATCGCAAAGGCGAACTTTCCGGATTACATGGATGAAGAAGAACGGGCGTTTGCTTCTTCCATGATTGATCAAATGGTGGCGGAAGTTCCTTACATTCTTGAAGGATTGGATGTTTTGGGAGAAATCGGAAACAACGCCATTACGGAGTTTTTGACCACAGAAGGATTGATGTTCATGACTGTGGTGGATTTGATCGACGCAATGGAATCGGGTCAAATGGATTTGATGGCCTCCATCGATTTGTTTGAAACATTGATTTCACAAGCGATTCCTTACAACACAGCAATAGCTGAGGAATTGGATGTTGCCTCTTTGACGAAAGTGATCCGGATGTTGAAATGGCCCATTTCAATGAGTTTTTATCGTTACATGGGGGTCGATGCTGAGACGAATCCGCTTGAGGAATTGTTTGATGATTTGTTGCAGCCCATCGCTACGATTCTCTACAATGCGATTACGATGGAACAGCATATTCTAAACGTGCTTGATGGGGCGGACTTCTCAACGCTTCTTGCTGGATTGGAAAGCATAGAAACAGAAGAGGGACTCATCCCTGTCCTTCGTACTGTCGTCTTCTTGTTGGAAGAAGTGTTGACTCCAGACATGGAGAATTTGGTGTTTGCTTCCATGACAATCGTCTTTGACGACTTGATGAAACATCCAACCATTTTAACACAGTCGGATATGACCCCTGAGGATGTCGATGCGATTCATTTACAAGTCAGAGGTGACGTGGAAGAGGTATTTGACCAAATTCATGACTTTGCGACATATGATTTTGATCAGTTGACGGAAGAAGAATTTTTAGCTTTGATGGATTTTTTTGAATCCTATTTCCCAAAAAAATCTGAGCAAGGCATGAAAATAGGTTTCATATCAACCTCCTGGGATGTTTATGACGGCTACTACAACCAAGCAGCATGGGAAGGCATCTTAATGTTTGCAGATGAATACCAAGTCGTTGCGGATTATTTCTACCCGACTGAAATTTCCGTAAATGGGATGTTCAATGCGATTCAAATGGCTGTCAACAGCGACTGCACGATCATTGTCACTGCCGGATGGTTATTCGCCGAAGCGGTTTACATGGCACAAGATGCCTATCCGGATGTCCAATTTATCATGGTGGACGACTATCCTCATTCCGGTGACTATAATCCGGTTGTCTACGGTAACACCACCGTGATTCATTTCAAAGAAGAACAAGCCGGATTCCTTGCTGGATATGCCGCTGTGATGGATGGATACACCGAACTAGGTTTTATGGGTGGAATGAGTGTTCCAGCAGTCAAACGTTTCGGTATCGGCTATGTTGCGGGAGCCTATTTCGCTGCTTCTGAACTTGAAATCCCCTTTGAGTTTGCCTCAAATCGGTTCCAATATCTTAACACATTCGCTCCTTCTCAAGATATCGTAACACAGGCTCAATTGTGGTATGCATCAGGTACCGAAGTTATATTCGGCGCGGCAGGCGGAGCAGGATATAGCATTATCTATGCGGCAGAAATGGCAAATGATGTCAAGTGGGTCATCGGGGTCGATGTCGATCAAAACGATGTATCGGATGTCATACTCACCTCGGCGATGAAAGATATCGCTAAAGTCATCGCTTTAACGTTGGAACTTGCGATTTTTGATGAGTTCCCGGGTGGACAAATGAGAGTGCTCGGCATTGATGACGAGGCGATTCGCCTTTCCTACGATTTATCTCGTTTTGAGCAATTTGGTCAGTATGAGTACAATGAAATCATGGATGTCCTTTCATGGCTTCAGGTTCCATCCAATGCTCAAGATCTTGCACAATTTGTTGTTAGCCTCGGTATGATTCTCCCCGTTGGATTTGAAAACATCGTGGAAGGATATAGTTAGTAAACAAAAAGAAAACAGCCCGTTCCTTGAGGAAACGGGCTGTTTTCTTTGAAACGAGGAAATGGTTTCAAATCAGTTTTGTCCAAGAACGTCTTGTTTTGTGTTGTTCGACCTCGAAGTCTTTCCACTGGGTTAGCACTTTATTGTTCTGCTCGAGTTCGGGTCCGGTTTCGGCGTAGGGGACGCCATTTTTGATCGCTTCTTTGACGCCTTCGGCGAGCAAGAGCGCATTGACTCCAAGACCTTGGTATTCGGGTTTGACGGCGATTAAGCCCATCTCAATCACATCATGATGTTTGATCGCATGAAGTAGACGAATCCACCCAAAAGGAAACAATCGGCCGTTTGATTTTTTTGAAGCTTTTGCAAACGATGGAAAAGAAAGCCCAAATCCGACCATTTCATCTTGCTTGTTCATCACGAATACGACGTAGTCGAGATTGACAAGAAGGATGAATTGCTTGATATACATCTCAATTTGCTTTGATGTCAAAGGGACGACGCCATACAAAGGGGCGAAAGCGATGTTGACCAGTTCAAAGGCAGTTCGAGCATAACTGACTGCTTCTTTTTTATTTTTGGGTTTGATCAATTTGTAGCCATATCGCTTGATTGTGAGATCCTTAATCCGTACCAATCGGTCAATCGATTCTTTCGGCATGTAAACTTTGTACTCGATCCAGTCCGCATCTTTGATGAATCCCAGTTTCTCAATATGTTCGACGTAATAGGGATGATTGTAGTACGTGATGAACATATTCATTTGATCAAAGCCTTTGATCAGCATTCCTTGCTTGTCCAAGTCACAAAACCCAATTGGACCGATCATCTGAGTCATTTTCTTTTCTTTGGCCCAAGAGGAGACCGCGTCTATCAATGCTTTGCTTACTTCAATGTCGTCAATCATGTCGAATCGGTTGAAGCGAACTCTAGTTCCGTTTGTTTTTTCGTTGTGTGCGTGATTAATCAATCCACAAATTCTGCCGACAATTTTATTGTTCTTATAGGCAAGAAAAAGTTTCGTCTCGCAATATTCATAAGCTGGATTGGTTTTCGGGTTTAAATTCATTCGTTCGTCGATGGATAATGAGGGAACGAAAAAATCGTTGCCTTTATACAGTCGGATGGGGAAGTCGATAAATTGGTTTAAATCTTTCTTCGTTAAAACTTCCTTGATAGTTATCATCGTATCACACTCCTTTCCTTATTATACAGTTCCACACAAAAAATGTAAACAAAACATTGAAAAACCTATCGAGAACGATGAATGTTGGGAGGAAGGTTTCCATTTTTAATGTCTTGTGTTATAATGAATGAGGGGGAAAGAAGATGAAGGAAGTAAAATGGGATAGCATCTCAGAAAATGTGTTTACGATGTTTGAAAAAGAATGGGCACTATTGACTGCGGGAACGAAAGAACGGTTCAATGCGATGACGGTAAGTTGGGGGGCGATGGGGATTTTGTGGAACAAACCCGTCGTGACGGTTTATGTCCGACCAACAAGGTACACCTACTCGTTCATGGAAGATCAAGACTGGTTCACCGTTTCATTCTACCCGAAAATTCATAAGGAAACCTTGTCGGTGATGGGGACGAAAAGCGGACGAGATGTCGACAAAGTTGCTTTGTGTGGTTTGAATCCGGTTGATTTGGGTTCGACTATGACATTTCTAGAAAGCAGGTTGACCTTCGTTTGTCGCAAGATTTATTGGAATGATTTGGATCAGAGTCATTTTTTGGATCCCGTCATTCAAAAAAACTATCCAAAACAGGATTATCACCGAATGTATATTGGAGAAATCATCCAAGTTTTAACGAATGAATGATTGAAAACGAGGCAAGCGTTGCCTCGTTTTTCATCGGATTGGTTTGTGATACACTCTTCTGCGTTTGTATCGTCGCGTTTCAAACTCGCTCCACAAACCTTGCACCTTGATGTTCGTTTCGAGTTCGGGTCCTGTCTCTGCCAATTTGATTCCATTTTTGTTGGCTGCTTTGATTCCTTCAATCAAAATAAGTGCGCTTACTCCTTGAAGCTGATATTCGGGTTTGACCGCGATGAAGTACATATCGAGAACTTTTGCTTTCCGTAACGCAATCAAGATGCGAAGCCAACCCAATGGGAACAATCGTCCTTTTGAATCGCGGATGGCATCGGCAAGACTTGGTGCGAGGATTCCAACACCAACCACTTCGTCGAGTTTGTTTTGAACGATGAAAATGTAATCGAGACTGACGAGAAGGATGAACTGTTTGATGTACATGTCGATTTGAGGTTCTGTGAGGGGAACGGTTCCATACAAAGGTGCAAATGCATCGTTATAGATGACAAAGGCTTGTTTGGCATAGGGAAGCATTTGCTTTTTTGTGCGAAACTTCATGATTTTGAACCCATAGCGTTTTTGTGTTATTTCCGATAGTCGTAGGAGTCGATCGGGGATGATGTCGGGGACCGTGATTTGATATTCGACCCAGTCGACTTCCTTGATGAAACCGAGTTGCTCAAGGTGAGCGGGATAGTAGGGGTGGTTGTAATATGTGATGAAAAGATTTTTTTCTTCAAATCCCTCAACAAGCATTCCTTCCTTGTCCAAATCGCAAAAACCGATTGGGCCAACGATCGCCATCATCCCTTTTTCCTTGCCCCAGGCTTCGACCGCATCCAAAAGGGCTTGGGTGACGGTGATATCGTCAATCATGTCGAATCGATTGAAGCGAACGTCCAACACCCCTGCTTTTTCATTATGGGCGTGATTGATCAAAGCACATGCGCGACCGACGATTTTTTTGTCCTTGTAAGCAAGAAAAAGTTTGGTTTCACAATACTGATATGCGGGGTTTTTCTTCGGATTCAAATTAATCGCTTCATCGATTGCGAGAGAGGGAACGAATTGTTTGTTGTTTTTATACAATTTCACCGGAAAATCGATGAATTGGCGTAACTGGCGTTTGGTTGAAACTTCATGAATTGTGATCAACGGTGTCGTCCTTTCTTCCAATCCGATTGAGATTGAAGCTGGATTTTTTGTAGGGTACGTATAGTATATCATTTTTTTGGAAATTTTCAATAAAAAACAAGCGATTGGACCAATAAATCGGGCTACTTTTTTGTTTATCGTTTGAATGGTGCGAATTTGGTAAAAACGTGGTATAATATGGAAAAAGGTCGATGAGGGATGCCCATGAACAAAGAAATGGATCAACACGTTCGTAGCCTGAAAAACGGAGACAACGATGCTTTTGACTATTTGTACTACCAAACCAAAAATTCTGTTTTTTTGGTTATTTTGTCGATTTTGAAAGACTACTCATTGACAGAAGACATCATGCAAGATACGTATATGAATATGATTCGGGTGCTTGACAAGTATCAAGAAGGGACGAACTTCAAGAACTGGATTGTTACAATGGCGAGAAATCTCGCAATCAACGAGTATAACCGTAGAAGAAAGGAAACCTTGGTCGACATTACCGAGGAAAACAATCTCTTCGGAGGCATCGAGGATACCAATAAATATGATGGATGGTTGATTAACGATTTGATCGAGCATCTCGACGAACAAGAACGCCAAGTGTTCTTGCTTCGGATTGTCGAGGGCATGCTTCATAAGGAAATTTCACAGGTTTTGGACATGCCGCTTGGAACGGTGTTATGGATTTATCAAAAAGCCATTAGAAAACTGAAAAAATTCATCAAGCAAGGAGGTGGAGAACAATGAGATTTGGGAAAATAAAGAAACAACTTCAAAAAGAAGTTGAGATGATGGTGCCGGACATTTTGTCGGCCGTGAAACCGAAAGAGGGATTCCGTGAAGGAAAAATGACTCATCGCGAAGTGATAGAAAAGCCACTTCGAACGAGTCATGGAGTTTCGCGGAAATTGGCTTTTCGATTCGCAACGGTTTTGGGCATTGCGATTCTTACCACGGCATTGATGTTGTCGACCATTCGCCCAGACGATCCTGTTATGTCGAAGGAAGAATTTGAAGAGGCGATTGAAGAAGTCGTCAATGTGAAAATCGATTTATGGGGTTATCTCCCTGCTGTTTTTAGTCCGAAAGATGAAATCACACCGGTTGGTGCTCCATCGTTTGTTCCAATTGGCAATAAACCGCAAATGGAAGAAAACGAACGGATGGCAAGTAGGCAACTTGCGTTTTTCCAAGATGCCATCGCGGTGCTTGACAACGAAATCACAAGATTGAACAATCTTTATGAAATGCAAGATGCCTTGAAGGAACGGGCTGCGACACAGTTCACAAGAGGACGAGGAAAAGCACAAGTTGTATTTGAAATGGACCAGCGTCGGTTTGAAATCAATGTTGCATCAAAAAATGAGTTGACGTTCAAGGCCGTTTTGCCTCAAGCAACCTACGAAATTGAAATGAAAAAAACAGAGACGACGACGAATTTCATCGGCAATGTGACCTTTGTGGATGGTCCACACATTCGCTTTGACCTATCAGAAAACAAACAAGAAATCGTTTATGAAGGGCACGCATTCACAAGAAAGGTTCTTTTCGAGACAAAGGGGAATCATACGATTGGAACGTTCGTTGACATTGTCGATCGGGGAGGAACAAGCGAAATTCTCAACAAGGGAATCATTTTGATCGATCCACAAAACACGTATGTGCTGACCGATTATCCACTCGTTGAAGAACAAACGAATCTCGACGTTTATGAAATCGAGGTGTACGACAATGCAAGCGGTGATTTTTTGTTTTCAAAGATTTTTGTCTCCGATGTCGAGATTTACCGGTTCGACCTTGATTTTCTTGAAGGATTTGAAGAAGTAAGTTATGTGGTAATCGGACAAGGAGTTTTTCGTAGAGAGGAATATCGGATTGATGGTGTTAGATTTGTCAACACCTCGGAAGATTACGCCCTCGTCCAACGAAATGTAAGCATCCGACAAGTCGGAAATGCCCGTTTCCAAATGACGCGTTATGCGAGTGTTTCTTATTTGTTTGTGACCGGAGATCATCTTGAGTCGGATGGACTTCCAAGTCCGTTTCTCGTAAATGAGGAATGGCTTGAAAACATGCAAGCGACCATTGACTTGTTGAATGAGGAGTATCGGGCGTTTCGGATTTTGACGGCGTTGGACTTTTTGGGATGAGCACCATCAAGACGATAAAAAGAAGGGATTCATTCCCTTCTTTTTATTAAAACCCTTAGATTTTTTAACAGGATGTGGTATAATGACAACTAGAATGTGGGGGAAAGACATGAGACGATGGATCATTGTGTTGTTTATGGCGATCCTATTCGGTTTGTCCGTTGTGGAAAATCGGGCAATTTTTGTGGTCGCGGAAGAAAACCCGACCAAGGAAATCGTTTATTTCTACTCACCGGCTTGTGCTGTGTGTGCCGTTTGGGGACCCGTTTTGGATGAAATCGATGAATCGGTCGTAACGGTTCGAAAGTATTCGATTGTGACTGAAGAGGGCTTCAAATTGTTTGAAGACTTCAAACTGACTTATCTTGTACCAAGACGCGAGGGAACCGTTCCGTTATTGTTTGTCGGGGAAGAGTTTTTCAGCGCCGATGATTTCGATCGTCTTCGAACATTGATCGAATCAAAAGAAATTGAACAACTCGCAGCAGAACCGCTCAAAACTCTCCTTGATAGCGACGAGAACATCCTCTCCGGCATTACGGGGTTCTTCTATGTTGTTCTATCTGGACTAATCGATGGATTCAACCCGTGCGCAATCGCCATGTTGCTTTTGTTCATATCGTTGTTAGGATTCACAAAAGACAAGAAGATCTTGATCGGGGTTAGCATTTCTTACATATTGGCGTTGTTCTTGACGTATTTTGCCTTGGGAACCGTCTTGTTCCGCTTTTTGCATTTGCTTGAATTTGCATCGCTTGCGATTGTGTTGAACATCGTCATCTTGGTTTTATGCTCGGTGTTGTTCGTATACAACATGTATGACTTCTTTGTGACTCGTAAAAACCGTCTGGATCTTGTGAAAAACCAGCTTCCAAAAGGAATTCAACGGTGGAACAAAAAAATCATCCGGTTGTTCACCAGCAAAATGGAACAAGGAAGTCCATTTGTTTATGCACTTGCGTTCGGACTTGGCGTGATCATATCGTTTACCGAATTTTTATGCACGGGACAGGTGTATCTTCCCGTCATCATCAGTTTGATCCAGTTCAGCGAACATTTCAACCTTGGGGCTATTTTTTACTTGATTTTATACAATTTCATGTTCGTTTTACCGCTGATCGTGATTACGATCGCTGCGGTTCGTTCGAAATCCATCATGGGGACGAGTGAAAAAATCCAACGAAACATCCACTGGATCAAACTTGCCAATGCGATATTGTTTTTGACGATCGCTTTGTATTATCTTATTCGGTTGGTCTAGGAGGGTTTTATGAAAGACGTTGTCAAAATCATCGACAAATATGGTCGTGTGATTTATTCGGGCAGTTTGCTTGACATGCCGATCAAGGCATCTTACATCATCGATCGAAGCATTGAAATTTTCAACGATCCCGATCCGTGCATCATCCACAAATCTTTTGTCATCCGAAAGATCGTGGACGAAATGAAGGAGATGTTGAATATCAAAGACTCGACAGGCATTGCTCTTCGCAATCATCGGTCGGAGTGTTGGTTTTTGGACATTGACGACATCGAAGAGACCGTGATTCATTTTGGGATCCAATGAACGGATTGGATAAAAATCGTTTGACAGTTTCATTCAAACAGTGATACAATATCGAATATAGAAAAAGGGAGAACCCGTATGAAGCATTACTTTATTTTGAACCCCAATGCAGGATTTGAGGATTCAACGAAATATTTGATTCCGCAAATCGAGCAAACGTTTCAACAGCGAAACGATTCCTATTCGATTTATTTGACAAAAGGAATCAACGATGCCTATCAACATGTCAAAGAATTGTGCAAAACCCTCAAAGAACCTTCCCGCATCTACGCTGCGGGGGGCGATGGTACCGTGAATGAAGTCGCGAGTGGTCTTGTTGGATGCAAATTTGCAAGTCTTGGCATCATTCCGGTTGGTTCATGTTGTGATTTTGTCAAATCGCTTCGGGATCGAAACTATTTGGACATTGCGAAACAAATCGATGGCGATGTGATGGAAGTAGACATTTTGCAAGTCAACGATCGATATTCGATCAACGTTGCGAACATTGGATTCGATGCGAACGTTGTCGAACGAGCAGCGCTTTACAGACACCATATGCCGGTAAAAAAGGCATACGATCGCGCGATTTTTTGGAATTTGATCAACAAGTACGACAATGAGTTCACCCTTGAAATCAACGGGAAAGTGGTGTTTAGTGGGAAATATTTGTTGACGGCATTTGGAAACGGGCAGGTTTACGGGGGGGGATATCGATGCACCCCGACGGCGAGTGTTTCCGATGGGATGATTGACGTGGTGATTGCGCGAAAGATGTCGCGTCTACGGTTCATTCGGTTAATTAAGATTTACAAAAACGGACAACATTTGAACAATCCCAAGCTCGAAGGCATTGTCAGCTTTTATCAATGCAAGAGTGCACGAGTGACGGCCAAGGAACCGATGAATGTATCCTTAGATGGAGAACTTTACAAATGGTCGGAAGTGAATATTCGTATTCTTGAAAAGGCTGTCCGTGTCATTATACCGCGAAAATAGCAGGGTATCCTGCTTTTTTCTTCGATGCGACAAGGGATTTGCGCGCATTTTCTTGAAAAAACAACCGATTTGTGATACAATGAACGAGAAAAAAGGTGGAATCAAAATGGGAAGAAAGTGGAACAACATCAAATATGCGAAGGCGGCCAAAGATGCGAATCGAAGCAAGGTGTATGCGAAATTCGGCCGTGAGATTTATATGGCGGCGCGATCGGAACCCGATCCTTCCTTGAATCGACACTTGATGGCCGTCATCGATAAAGCAAAAACATACAAAGTACCAAAAGACATCATCGATCGTGCCATCGATAAAGCGAAAGGTGGAAAAGGGGAAAACTATGAAACCTTGCGATACGAAGGGTACGGTCCAAACGGATCGGCCGTCATCGTCGATTGCCTGACCGACAACGTCAATCGAACGGTCTCCGAGGTTCGCGCGGCGTTTTCAAAAAACAGCGGATCATTGGGTGTCAGCGGATCGGTCACGTTCATGTTCGAACCGACGGCGGTTGTTGGTGCTGCAACCGTATCAGAGGATGATTTGCTCGAAAGTTTGATGAATTCCGAATGCGACGTAACGGATATCGAAACCACCGAAGAAGGCATCATGGTATATGCCCCGATCGAAAATTTTCAAAAAGCCCAAGATGCGTTCAAAGCACTTGGAATTGATGAATTTTTAACATGTGAGGTATCGATGATTCCGATTACGACGATTGATCTTTCCGATGAAGCGCTTGAGAAATTCGAACGTTTGGTCGATACGCTGGATGATCTTGATGATGTTCAAAGCGTTTATCACAACGTCAATCTCTGAAAGTTTTAAAAAGAAAGCGTCCGCTTTCTTTTTTCATAGTGCGTGACAAACGGATGAAAACATAGTATAATAAAATCAATCAAGTCAAGGAGGATGTGAAATGTTTTTTGAACTCGAAAACGATCGATTGAACGATATTGCGAGAACTTATTTCGCCGGATTCGAACATTGGGCACGAAAGTTGATTGATGAACTTGCCAAAGAACGATACGGCGCCAAATACATTTCGATCAAAGATAAGTCGGAAAAACCCTTTTTCAAAATGCAAACGATCCGAAACAACAAACGTGTGAACATCGTTTTCGAATCGATCAATGATTTGCTTTATCCCGAGCTTGTGAAAATTTTGTTTAAGCAACCCTTCTACAAGGAATTGTTCCATACGATGTTTGAGTTCGGATACAAAGGATTCAAGCAAAAGCAAATCGAGATGTTCTTCAAGCGACTTGTGGATCCGTTTTACAAATTGGAAAAAAACACCCCCATCACCCTTCGCGAACTGGAACAAATCGCAGGATACACCGGAGACTTTATTGATTGTGTTCGATCGTATTACATCGGGCGAAACGATTACTTGATGAACATTGCAGCTTCGATTATGAGCATCACCGATTCGCTTGGTGTCAAACTGAAAAAAGAAGACCTTGTGCGCACGGATGATTACAGTCTTTATGTCGTTGACAACCATACCGACCAAGCGCTTTATCCTGGTGACCGATATACGATTACACTCGACATTGAAGAACGCCTTAACGCAAGCGGGTATGAAGTCAAGTGGTTCACAAACGGTGTGCAGGAAGTCAAGCAGCACGGACGCCATTTTGTCATTGACATTGAGGAGACGCACTTGGATGATTTTTTATTGATCGAATGCCTTGTTGTCGGGAAACAAAAATACCATCGTCATGGCGAATACGACGATCGATTGATAATTTCGATCAATGTTTTGCCAATTTGACGGCACGTTTGATTTACAATGAGTCAAACGCATGAAATCAATTAGGAAAGGAAGTCACATATGAGCAAAATCAAGCTTTTTGCTTTGGGAGGACTTGGCGAAAATGGAAAAAATATGTTTGTCACGGAAGTTGACGATCGTATTTTTATTTTTGATGCGGGCTTGAAATATCCGTCCGTTGATTTATATGGAGTCGATGCCGTCATCCCAAACATCAGCTATTTGGTTGATAATGCAGAACGAATTGAAGGAATTTTCATTTCGCATGGTCACGAGGACCACATCGGAGCATTGCCTTATCTTCTTCGACACATCAACATTCGTGTATACGGCACACACTTCACGATCAAACTGATTGAGGACATGTTGATCGAGGAAGGAATGGCGATTGAAGAGTTCCGACTTTACCGGATCAATGAAAACAAAACAATGAAATTCGGAAGTTGTTCCGTCACATTCTACAATTCAACCCACAGCATCCCCGAATCGGTCGGAATCGCCCTGCACACGGACCAAGGAGTGATTGTTTACGCTCCGGATTTCAATTTCGATCAAAACGCAGAAGTCAAATATCAAACATCGTTTGACAAATTGTTGGAATTGTCGAAAAAGGGCGTTCTCGCTTTGATGTCCGAAAGCATTGGATCGGGGACGTTAAATCGCCCGATCAACGACTATTTGCTGACTCACACGATTTCCGATGTATTCAACCGGGGGAACAACCGAGTAATCGTCACGGCGTTTTCGAGTGACCTTGATCGGATTCAAAAAATCATAAACATCGCCGTCTCGAACAATCGTTCGATTGCAATCATCGGACGCAAAGCACAACGAATCGTGGATATTGCGATGAACACGGAATATTTGAAGATTCCCAAGGACCGTTTGGTCAATTTGAAGTACATTGATGAAAAAAATAAAAACGAAATCGAAAATTTGGTTGTAATCGTAACTGGAAATCGTCATGAACCGTTTTATGTTCTTCAGCGAATGGTCAACAAAAACGATCGATTGATCACGCTCAACGAATCGGATCATGTCATCATCATGACACCTCCCGTTCCGGGTACTGAGAAAATCGCTCTTCGAACGGTTGATACGTTGTATCGAAACAATATCAAGGTGACAAAAGTTACAAAAGACATCATGCGCAGTTCCCATGCGAATGCCGACGACCTAAAAATGATGTACAATCTTCTCAAACCAAAATACGTCATTCCGATCATTGGCGAATATCGCCATCAAATCAAACAAGCAAAAATTGCCAAGGAAGCAGGATTCGAAGCCGATCGTGTGATTGTTCTTGACAATGGTGAGGCCGTTCTGTTTGAAGACGGCATCGTGAAATCAAAGAGTCAGATTCCATCGGGAGACGTCTTGGTTGACGGTTCAATCATTGGCGACATCAACGAAGTAGTCATCAAGGACCGCGAAATGCTCGCACAAGAGGGGATTTTCATCATCTCATGCAACGTCAACGCACGATCGAAAAAGATCATCAACAATCCCGAAATTGTCACACGCGGGTTTGTCTATGGGGAAAACAAGGATGAAATCGACTTTTATGTCAAGAAAAAATTTGAAACGGTGGTAAAAGCTTCTTTGGATAAACGAGGAATGGACTGGAGCGATTTGAATCAAACGTTGAAAGATGAAATTGGGAAAGAAATCTATCGGATTTCGAAGAAAAGACCGATCATCATCCCCGTCGTTGTCGACGCTCAAGTTTGAAAAACCCCTCGAATATATTTCTTGCATTTTGCATTGTTTTATTGTATAATAACCCAGTCAATCAGTAGTATAGGTTAGGAGGTCATGGTATGCGAATTAGTATCCTGTTGAGATGC
>Ga0116204_1000319_pt1 | contig 26752 bp, 25 predicted proteins | sample LakKivwa52mmetaG_FD_94481 | JGI IMG/M metagenome (GOLD analysis project Ga0116204, IMG submission 94481) | Anoxic lake water microbial communities from Lake Kivu, Rwanda to study Microbial Dark Matter (Phase II) - Lake Kivu water 52m metaG | ecosystem: Environmental > Aquatic > Freshwater > Lake... | reverse complement strand
GCCGAGAACGGGTTTATGATGAGAAGCACCGCAATCACTGCGACTATCACAAGAAGCGCCCATCCATAAGTCATCAGGTATTCCATGGCAGCCTGGCCTTTCATGCTGCCAGCAGTCGACCAGCAGGGCGACTCAATGGCAGCCTGGCCTTTCATGCTGCCAGCAGTCGACCAGCAGGGCGACTCAATGGCAGCCTGGCCTTTCATGCCGCGAAGGCTAGTTTTTCCATCCAAACCAAACACACAAACCACCTCATAGGTAAATCATCGCTAACATTAAATCACTATGCCTGAGAGGAAGCGGTCAAGAAGCATCGACACGAGGAAGAAAACCAGGAGCGCAAAGCCGAGCATGAACGGCACGTAGGTTATCCCGTCGCGCTTGCTGCCGCGCGAAATCACCCCGATTATAAGCGAGGAGAACACCGCTGTGAGCGCGCAGGAAAGCGCGGTGAACAGGAAGAAATCCGCCGAGCTTATCGCGGGCTTAGTGGGCGAGGCGAAGCTCCCGTAGCCGAAGGATGCCATGTTCGATGACTGGTCGGGAAGCGTGGCAAAAACCCCTTCAAGAAGCGCGACTAGCTTGCCTGATACGGCAAACAGGAGGGGCGTGCCGATGGCGCCTGCGAACACTATGAAAATCACGTACATCAGAAGGGACGCAGATATGTCCTTCTTGAGGACCTCCATCTGCCGGCTGTCCTCCGCGGTGCGCTCGAGTATGTCCGCAAGCTTCCCGCCTGAAGCCATTCCTTGCTTTATGAGCGCAACCGCCCTGCGGATTGCCTTGGAGTTGAACCTTTCGGCGAGATAGTCTATTGACTGGTTGAACGGAACCCCTCCGAACGTCTTCTTGGCGACTATGGCGACCTCGTCCGAAAGTATGCCGAACTCGGGCTTTGCGGCATACCAGAGCGCCTGGTCTATCGTCATGCCTGCCCGCACGTTCGAAGCTGAAAGCGAAAGGAAATCCGGGAGCACCTCTTCAACCTTGCGCCTGCGCGCATCGGCTTTGAGGAGGAGCGCCACGTATGCCACTAGGCAGGCGCCCACGAATGCGGCTGCGACTGAAAGAACAAGCGCGATTGCGGATGGGAAGAGTGGCGAGGCGATTTCAAGCTGGGGCGAGACGATTCCGGAAACCCTGAAGACGACCCCCCGCAGCTGGGAAACCGCAGTCAATAGGAAATAAAGTGCAACTGACAGCACGAGGCAAAGCGCCACCATGAAGCCTGCGAATGCCTCGGGCACCAAGTCCGTGCCGCTTGCCTCAAGGAGACCGCCGAGCTTTCGCATGTCCTGCCTTGAGAAGAGCCTTCCGACGGTTTCATAGGGAGATTTCACCATATTGGCACCTAATATATGTCAAACTTGGGGCGGGAGTTCTCCACCATTGACAGGAATATGAACTGCACGAGCGCAACCGCGGCGAGCACGCCGAAAAGCGCGGCAGGGCCGAACGACACCCCTGCCCCTCCGAGGAACGCAGTCATAATCACTAAAAGCGCCACGCCGAGCGAAGGCATGATTATTCCGAATATCATGAAGAACATCACGAGCGGATTGAGCTTCTGCCCGTATGCCTTGAGCGCTATCGCCTGCTCCTTTGAAATCTGGTCGAGAACCGACTCGAGCCCGACCGCAACATCCGAGCCTGACGCAAGCGAGTTTGCCATCTGGAGCACCATGCGCCTGAAGTACTGCGAGGGGTTGGTGTCCGCAACCTCGTGGAGGGCTACGCCGAGAGGGACGCCGAGCGTGACTTTCTCGACTATTCTGTTGAACTCATGCGACACTTCCCCGTAGTCGCGCGAGATTCCAAGCATCGCGTCGAAAAGCGGCACGCCCCCCTTGATTTCGATGAGCATGTGCCTTCCTGCGAAGACAAGCTCCTGCTCCATCCGCTTCGCCCTCATGCTCGCGCGCACCGCGGGAAAGCTCATCGCGTAGAAGAATGCGAAAATGTACAGCGCGGGGGCAAGAAGAATGAGCGCCGGAATCGAGGCATCCCAGTTCCGAAGCGCAATCCAGCCCAAGATAAGAAGCAGGGCGGTGATGTAAGCCGCGGTCGCGGTGGCGGCTTTCGCATAGCCTGCGGGCGTGTAGTTCATTGCTGCCTGTATGAGCGATTTCTTAAGGTCGGGGAAACGCGAGGCAAGCGAGATGAAGAACTGGCGGAATTGTACCGGGTCCTGAGCCAACTCGGTTTCGCGGAGAGGGCGGGCGACAAGCGGCTGCGGCACTTTCCGCGGATTTGCCGGAATCTCGGTTTTCATCCTGAATCTCCCTTCCGCCATCATACCACGCCATCTCTTCGTATCTGAATTTATATATTACTTCTCATGATGCCGCCTTATTTTTTCTCGCCCTTGCCGATTTCCCTGTTTATGCTTGCAAATGCCGGGTTTGGGGCTTCCTCACCCTGCTTTGCAGAATCACCCTGCTCCTCCGAAATCCTGTCACGGACTTTTTGCAGGAAATCCTCCCGCGCCATGCCGCCCATCTTGTATATCTCGTAAAGCCAGACCGCCTTTTCCTTCGCGTAAGCCTCGAGCATCTCGTCGCTCGCCTCGGCCCCTTTCTTCTTTTTCTCCTCCTCCCTTTCCCTTGCCCTAAGCTCGTCTTTTGCTTGCTCGTAATCCTCAGGCTTTGGAGCCGGAAGCTCTTCCTCCTCGGGCGGCGGGGGCGGCGGTGCGATGTCCTCTTCCTCATCAGGAAGCTTTGCTTCCCCGGCGACATCACGCGACTTGGGCTTTGCGAAACGCGGCTCTTGCTCGGTTGGCGCTGCCTGGGGAGGCAATTCCTCAGGCTCGGCTTCTTCATATTGTGCGGTGGGCTTTCTTTGGGGGATGCGCGCAGGAGGCGCCTCTTCTTCCTGCTCGGCTGGTGCTCTTTTTTGAGGCACGCGAAGCGGAAGGGTTTTTCTTATGAGTGGGGCCTCTTCTTCCTCGTATTGCGGCAGGGGCTTTCTTTGCGTCTGTCGAACGGGCGCTTCTTCCTCGTATTGCGGCAGGGGCTTTCTTTGCGTCTGTCGAATTGGGGCTTCTTCCGCCTCGCCCTCCTGCCCGGCTTCTTCATACTGCGGAGGCTTTCGCTGCATTGTGCGCACTGGAGGCACGTATGTCCTTTGAACTGCGGGCTGGCGCAACAAGCCGGCTCCAGGAAGAATCCTTCTTGGCGATCCGGCTGGGCTTTGTGAAACCGCCCTGGAGGGTACCTCTTCCGCCTCGCCCTCCTGCCCGGCTTCATCGTATCGTGCTGGGGGCTTTCTTTGTGTTTGTCGAATTGGGGCTTCTTCCGCCTCGCCCTCCTGCCCGGCTTCATCGTATCGTGCTGGGGGCTTTCTTTGCGTCTGTCGAATTGGGGCTTCTTCCTCGTATTGCGGCAGGGGCTTTCTTTGCGTCTGTCGAATTGGGGCTTCTTCCGCCTCGCCCTCCTGCCCGGCTTCATCGTATCGTGCTGGGGGCTTTCTTTGTGTTTGTCGAATTGGGGCTTCCTCTTCGGGTTCAGCCAATGCTTTCTTTTGCGGCACGCGAAGCGGAAGGGTTTTTCTTATGGGCGATTGCTGCTTGAGCGGAAGCCGCGCTTGCTCTGGCTGCGCCCCCATTCTTGGTTGAGCGGATTCTTTTGGCGGTGCGGGTTCTTTCCCTGCTTTCTTGCGCGTGGCTTTTTCCAAAATAGGCGCTTGCGCCTCTGATTTTTTGCGGACGGTTTTTTGCCTTGGCGGGAGGGCTTTTGACCCGGATGGAATCTCAGCTCCCGGTTCCTTCTGCCCGGTCTCTTGCTCCTGCACGAGTGCCCTAGCAACCGGAGAAACTTTGGCTTTTTGTTCCAGAACGGCTCTTTCCCGCGCAGCCTTCGGCTTTTCGGAAAGCTCGTCTATGATGCGCTGTATCCTGGAAAGCCGGCTTTGGTCAAGACCTGCTCCTTTCTCCAAGCTTTCCTCGCCCCCCCTGTCTTCTTTTTCTTCGCTTGCGAATATCGGCTTTATCATAAGCCCTCCCTTAGGGATTGGCATTGCGCTGGAACTTGGTGCCATTTTAGGTTCTTGGGTAAGAGGTTTCGGCTCACCTGCGGCAATTGGGGAAACCTCGACGGGCGAGATGCGCGCAGGAGGCGCCGGAATTTCTCCGGCCTCTTCCAAAATCGCTGGTGGCTTTTCTTCCACTTCCAGATTTTTTTCTCCAGGCTCGGGGTCGAGGGGAACCTCTTCCGCGGGCTTCTCCTGCTGAATTTTTGCGAGCTTGGCTTTCTCTGCAATCTGGTCTGCGAGGGTGGGCACGACTATTCCCTGCGAACGGAGTTTCCGAATCACCCTTTCGCGCGATGAGAGCACGACCTCCTCTTGCGGGAGGTCCTTCTTCGCTTCCCTCGCAACAGGCTTCTCAATGTCTTCCTGCGTCCCGGCTTTCTCCTGCTCTTCCTTCTTCAGCTTTGCCTCTATGATGGCTTGGAGCCTGGAGGATATTTTTGGCTTCGGGCCTTCCAGCCCGCCTTCCTCCCAAACCTGCTTCGAATCCGGGCTTGGGCCGAGATCCCCTTGGCTTTCGCTTGGCGGCGCTTTGCCCAAATCTGGCGAGGCGTTTGATTCGGCATCTGTGTTTCCAGTTTCGCCTTCTTCGCTTGCAACTGGCGCCGGAATTTCCAAGTCCTCGGGATACATGTTTGCCGTGCCTTCAGACTCGGCAACTTTGACCTCGTAAGGTTCGTCATCATTATTTTCCCTGTGCTCGATTTCTCCGTAATGCCCCTCGGGCGGCTCGTAGGCTTCTGGGGCGGTTTTTGCATCCTTTTGGGGGGCTCTGCCCGCCCTGATGGATGGAACTTCCGGTGCCTTTGGCGGCATTGCCGGAGGCGGGCTTTCCTGGCGGGATGCGTTGGCTTTTGTGCCTGCTGCGAATGACTGGAGCTCGGATTCCACTTTGGTCTGCCCGATGGAAGAGGGGGGGCTTGGCGCTGCTTGCGGCATTCCTGGACTGGGCTGTGCCGCGTAGCCGGCGGCGGCTGCGTTGCGCCCGGCCCTTTGCGCCTCGCCTAGCGCATAAGCGAACGTATAGCTTTCGAATTCCTTCGGAAAAATGGCGTTTGAATCATCTAAGTTGAGGCTGCCGGGAAGCCTTGACGCTGTGATGGCAATCGTCTTGCGCTCAAGCTCCTTCGCCTCGCGCACCGCATCCTGGAAGCTTTTTGCCCCGATGTCCAAGTCTGCCATGCCCACCAGCCGCAATGCCAACCGCAACTCACAAACGCCTACAGAACAATAATGTTGGGTGGAAGCCCGCTGCCTGCGCATCCGCGCTTTCCTGCGCCCTTGTCGCCTTTGGGCGCACGAACGCCCGCCCTATTCATCGCCGTGCCATTCCGCATTCTTCGCCGCAAGCGAGACAACTTCCTCGCTGTTCATGTAATACTGCGAGACTATCCTGCCGACGGTGTTTATGCCTTTGTAGCCGCGCTTGACCATCCAGGCGAAAACGCGCGCCTTGTCCGCCACGTCCTGCTCGATTTCCTTCTGTGTCATCCCGGCGTAAAGCGAGAGCGTGTTCGCGAGCGTGACCATCTTGCCGACTTCGGAAATCCTGTCGGTTTTCACGTCCCAGCGGTATATCGAGTTTATGTCGCCGCCCTTCTGCACCTCGGCGAACTCGAGCGTGCGGCGTATGTTGAGGCGCCTGTGGCGGAACTGCACCACGACACCCGCAAGCGCCGACAGGGTTTCCTTCGGCATCGAAATCGGCGGGGTGGTGAGGCGGGTTATCGTCTCGGATGCGTTGTCGGCGTGTATGGTGGCATAGACTGAGTGCCCGGTGTGCATTGCCTCGAAAAGGATTTCAGCCTCGCGCTGCTTTCGCACCTCGCCCATGATTATCCTGTCCGGGCGCATGCGGAGGGAGTTCACAAGAAGGTCGAGCATCGTCACCTCTCCCTTGCCTTCGGCGTTCGGCTCCCTAGTCACCATGGGCACCCATTGGAGGAATTTGGGGAGCGTGAGTTCCCTCGTGTCCTCGATTGAGATGATGCGCTGGTTTGCGGGTATGAGGCAGGAAATCGCGTTGAGGAACGACGTCTTTCCCGAGCCCGTGCCGCCGGAAACGAGGAGCGACATCTCGTTTTGTATGCAGAGCCAGATGAGCCCCGCGACCTGGGGCGAGATGCAGTTGAGCTCGATGAGGTAGGGGATTGTCCAGGGGTTGCGCGAGAACTTGCGGATGGTTATCGTGTTGCCGAACGAGGAGATGGGATAGATTGTGGCGTTCACGCGGTCGCCTGATGAGAGGTGAGCGTCCATCACGGGCGAAAGCACGTTTATCTGCTTGCCGATGCGCCGCCCTATCATCGCCGAAATGTCATAGATGGACTCCTCATTTTTCAGGAGGATGTTGGTCTTACACCAGCCGTATTTCTTGTGGTAGACCCAGACGGGCTCGGTTGCGGAGTTTATCGCGACCTCCTCAAGCTGCTCGTCGTGCATCAGGGATTCGAGCTCGCCTAGGCCCAGGCTGTTCTGCAGAAGGTAAGCTGTGAGCACCCCTTTGTCGGCTTCGGAAAGAGTCGGAAAGTGCTTGCCCAAAAGGAACATCGCGCGCGCTTCGAACTTCTTCCTGACCTCCTCCCGCTTCTTGGGGTCCATTATCTCGGTGATGTCGAGCTTCACGGTGGTGATGAGCTCTCCCTTGAGGGTGTTGAGGACGAGGCGCGTGCCTTCCGAAAGCTCGCGCACGTTCACCTCGTACTGCGGCACGTATTCGCCCGGCTTGGCGCCGATTTTCACAAGGACGCGGATGCCTTCGTTGTCGAAAACGTACGAGTCTATGGTCCCTTCGCGCATAACTTCGCGCTTCTTTGAATCAGCCATAAGTCCACCCGCTGTGCGCAAAACCGCGCACGATGCGTAATCTGCGGTTTCTTCGGCGGGATTGTTTAAAATGCTTCTGCGGCGGGGAGCTTTGGGGGAAAATGCGATTCCGGAGGGGCGGCGGCTTGGAATGCGATGGGGGCCCTATGTGAGGATTTTTTCGGAAGCTTTTTGCGCCTCCTCTATGACTTTTTCCTCGTCGAGAGTGAGCACGCTGCCGCCTTCCATCACTAGCCTGCCGTCTATTATCATGTCCGAAACGTTGCCCCCGTGGGATGAGAAGATGAGGTTGGAAAGGAGGTCGTGGCGCGGGGCCATGTTCGCAGCCCGCAGGTCAACCAATGCGATGTCCGCGAACTTTCCCTCTTTCAGCTCCCCGGCGTTTATGCCAAGCGCGCGGGCGCCGCCAAGCGTGGCTGCGCGGAAAACCTCCTCTTCTTTTGCGACCGTGGTGTCCCAGCGCGCGCTTTTCTGGAGAAGCGAGCAGAACTTCATCGTCTCAATCATGGAAAGAGAGTTGTTGCTTGCCGCCCCGTCGGTGCCAAGCGAGACGTTCATTCCGAAAGAGAGCATCTCAGGCATCGGCGCAACCCCTCCGCCTGCAAGCTTCATGTTCGAAACCGGGCAAAGCGAGGAGGAAACGCCGCGCGAGGCAAGGAGCCGCGCCTCCTCCTTTGTGAGCCAGGCGCAGTGCGCGGCGACTGTGCGCGGCGTGAGCGCGCCAAGCGAGTCTAGGTAATATGCCGGCCTCTTGCCGTTTTCCGAAAGGCAGTCGAACGCCTCCTTTCTTGTCTCAGAGAGGTGGATGTGAAGCGGTATGCGGTATTTTTCCGATAGCGCAACACTTGACTTGATAAGCGGCTCGGAGCAAGTGTAGGGCGCGTGCGGGGCAATAGAGCAGGTTATCCTCCCGCCCGCCTTGCCGTGCCATTCCCTCACGAACGCTTCGCCTATCCGCAGTTCTTCCTTCATCTTCCGCTCGTCATTGGACTCGCGCGTCCCTTTTTTGTTGCCTCCGTCAATCATCCCGTAGCCGAGCATCGCGCGCATTCCGCTTTTTTCCACCGCGCGGGCAATGGCACCCATATGGAAATACATGTCGGAAAATGAGCCCGTGCCCCCCTTTATCATCTCAAGGCAGGCAAGGCGAGCCCCAGCCTCCATTTGCTTTTCGGTCATTTTCGCCTCTGCGCGCCAGACTTTTGAAAGCCATTCTGAAAGCTCATGGTCCTCCATTATGCCACGCAAAAGAACCATTGCGGAATGGTTGTGCGTATTCACAAAAGCAGGGATTGCAAGCTTGCCTTTTGCGTCAAGCCGCTCGCAGCCCGCCTTTATGGAGGGCGCGACTTTCGCTATCCTGTTGCCTTCAATCAGGATGTCCGCCTTCTTCCCGCAAAGAAGAGCGGCGTTTTTTATGAGAAGCATGGTTGGCTTTTTAATCCCCCGGTTTAAAATCCCTCTGCCATGAGGCTTGACGAGAGGGGGATTGCGGCCGCTGCCGCTCTTTTTGCAATCTTTGGCATAGCCCTTATCCTGGTTTTTTCAGAAACCCCGCACGAGATGCGCGTCGCCGAAGCGCTCATCGCGCAGGAAAAAACGCTCGTTTCCCTCAGCGGGACGGCCATGAATGTGAGCGGGGGGAGGTTCCTCATTTGCGATTCGCTTTGCGTAAGCGTGAGGGCAGGAGGGATGGCAAGCTACCCGCTCGTTGCAGAGGGCAATTTCGTTTCGGTCACTGGCAGGATGAAGGAATACATGGGTCGGAAGTACGTTGAAGCTGAAAGGCTCGAGGCTGGGGGGTAGGGGGGGCTGTGCTTGCAGGTGGTGGCGCGTGGCGGCAATGCTGCCGGCTGCGCGAATGGCGACTGGCAGGTCGTCCCCCGCCGCAGTTGCAAAAACGCGGGCTTGCGGCGGTGTTTTGATGTCGTGCGTTTGTGCTTTGCGCGGGCGTGAATGCTTGTGATTCCCCTTGTTGCGGTTGCTGTCGGGATTCTTCTTGGGATATTCTCGGGTATGGTGCCTGGGATACACTCGAATACCGTGATGTCGGTTGCAGCTTCGCTTCCGCTCCCGCCAGAGTTTTTTCTCTATTTCACAATGGCGCTTGTTGCCGCGCACCTTGCCTTCCAGTTCCTGCCCTCGATTTTCCTTGCAATCCCAGATGACACAGTGGTCGCATCGGTGCTGCCCGGGCATCGGATGGCGCTTGAGGGCAGGGGAAGGGAGGCGCTTTTCGTGTGCGCCTCCTCGCTTCTAATAGCATCCGCGCTCTCCGCCATTCTTCTTCCGCTTGCGCTTTTTGCCTTGCCCGCGCTATACCGCATGATTGGGCCGCACACTGCGATTGCGCTCATTGCGGCATCATGCTTCCTTCTCGCAAGCGAGCGGAGGTGGAGGGGCATCGCGGTTGCGGCAGGCGTGTTCATCCTCTCGGGCGCACTTGGGATTGCCACGCTTGACGCGCCTATTAACGACCCGCTTTTCCCTGCGTTTTGCGGGCTCTTTGCCTCAAGCGGCATACTTCTTTCCTTCACCTCCCATCGCCCCCTTCCGAAACAGGGGGAGGGGAGCACCAGGCTAGATTTCCTCCCTCATGTTGCCGCTGGCGTGCTGTTCGGCATGCTTTCGGATTTGCTTCCGGGCATTGCGGCGCCCGCGCAGATTGCGGTGTTTGCAAGCGTGATTTTTCCAACAGACGACGCGCGCAAATTCCTCGCGCTTGTCTCCTCGATTGCCGCTTCGCACTCAATATTCGCGCTTGGCGCACTTTTGTCAATAGGGAAGGCAAGGGAGGGCTCGCTTGCCATGCTCGAGGAAATCCGCCCGCTTCTGCCTTCTGATTTGCCTGTGCTTGTGGGCGTTTCCATTCTTTCAATCGGGGTTTGCACACTTCTTCTCATGTGGCTTTCAAGGCATGTCGAATGGTTCTCAACACTTGACATGAAAGTGCTTAATCTTGGGATACTATCCTACCTTGTGGCGATGGTCGCAATAATATCGGGAGGAATGGGGCTTCTTGTTTTTGCGACAGCAACTGCGGTTGGGCTGCTGCCACCGCTATTGGGAGTAAGAAGGACGCACGTGATGGGCTTCATCATTGTGCCATCCATAATGCTTGCGCTATAGGGAAGGAAAATGGGGCGTGCCTCGCGCTTGCGCCATAAAAAAAGAAGGGCTTGTGCCGCGCTTGCGCTGCGGGGTTAGAAAAAATAAAGAAAAAGGAAATGAAAATTGGATGAGCTTTCCGTTCACCACACGGTGGCGCCCGCGCCACCTATCGCCAACGGGCATCGGGCTCTACAGCAAGCGCCCGTTGACGACCCCGTCCTGCCCTACGCGGTTGGTCACTTTCACCTTGCCAAGCTCGGTGTCCACGATTGCGCCTTTTGTGAGTATGTTCTGGCGCGCGTGGTGGCGGTTGTCAGGCGTCTCAAGAACCGTGCGGAGGGCAACTTTCTTCATCCCGTCCTTTGAAAGCACGTTGATGAACTTTGCCGTCTTGAGCTTGAACTTCGCGTTGCTGCCTCGGCCGCTCCTCAAGCGCCCGGCGTCCTTGCTGCCGACCTTTGTCGCAGTGAACGTGCCGCCGACAAAGCGGAGCTTCTTGTCGCTTCTTTTTCCGCGCTTGCCGCCGCTTCCGCGGGTAGTCGAACCTGATGCGCCGTGATAATTCTCCATAAACACTCCCTCCTTATCTAAAAGTGGTGCGGCTTGTTATTCGGCTAGGTGTTTTTAAAGCTTGCACCAAATCAGAGCGTCATGATGGTCCTCCGCGGCTGCGCGCCGGAAAAAAGCATCCGCGAGCTTGTCGAAGCGTCTGATGCGGCGGGTTTTGATGCGCTTTTCCTCTCACCCTTCGCAGCTTCGAAGCTTTCCTTGGTTGAGGTGCGGTTCGCGTTCTATCTTGCAAACAAAGCGTTTGGCGGACGGAAAAACATCTCGGGCAAGAGGGCGAACGAGGCACTGCTTTTCCTTGCCTGCGAGACAAACTTCGCATCTGCCGCGAAAAAAATCGGAGCTTCGGATTCTTCGGACTTTGTGCTTGTGGCTGAGAGGAATGTTCCGCTTTCAAAACTCAAGCGCGCACTTGGGCTTGGGAAAGCGAAGAGGATGAAACTTCCGGAATGGGGAAAAAAGGAGGGCAGCTACTTTTCAGGCGAGCGCGGAGCCGAGAGAATGGCACTGGAGAGAATAAGGAATTAGGTTTTCCGAAGATGTCTTGCGGCTAGATGGCGCCTTTGGGGAAACAGGCACCGCCCTTTCTTTTTCCTTGCGGCGCTCCCAAGAACCATTTACTTCTTCAGCCCCATCTGCCGATATATGATGTCCCTGTCTATCGGCACGTCTAGCCCGAGAACCTTGTGTATAAAGACTAGTATGTCGATTGCGCGGTCTGGCTCAACGCTGCTTTTGAGCACGATGTCCTTGATGCTCGGCTCCTTGCCTATCATCTCGTAAAGCAAAAGCCCGTCCCTGCCCCACCGCTTGTAGATGGAAAAGCCGTCCTCCCCGTATTTGCGCTTTATCTCCTCGCGGCCGAGCTGGGTGAACGACATGAAGCCCTTTTTCCCGAAATGCGCCATTATGTTGTCAATTTCGTAAAGGGGGAGGCTTGTCGCAAGCGACAAGTCGATGAAATCCCGCTTGCCGTCTATCATGTTCAAAAGCCCCTTGGCCTTTGGGCTGAATTTCGTCGCCATGTCAACCATCATCGATGCGCGCTGCGCGAGCGAAATCTTCTCCATGTGCGCAACGTCCACCTGGATGATGTCTTCTGAAATTTTTTCCTGTGCGGCTTCGGGCGGCTTTTCGCCGGCTTCCTTCTTTTCAACCCGGGGTGGCTCGAACGGCTTGCCCTCCGGCTCATCCTCTATCATGGGCTTGAAGCGCGGCTCCTGCGCAGGTTTCGCTTCCCCCTCTTCGTCCGTCTTCTCCTCTTCCTCCCCCCCACTTCCGGAAGACGGATCGGCTGGCTTCTCGAGCTTTATTATCCCGCGCTCATCCATGAACTCGAGTATCTCTACCAGCTTCGCCTCTGACACATGGGTTTCCTTGAGTATCTCCTCGGCCGTCTTCTCGCCGTCAATCATGTTGTAGATTCTCACTCCCGAGTTTCCGTATTTTTCATAAATGGTCTTCTCAAGAGGGGAAAGCACCCTCGGGCGCGCCTCGCTTTCGTCTTCCGCGCCGCCCTTATCATCCGCGCTGGAATTAGCCCCAAGCTCGCCTTCTCCCGCGCCGCTTTCATCATCTTCGTCCGCGTCAGCTCCGCGCCCGCCTCCCCCGCTGGCGCCCTTCCTTCTGCCGCTTCCGTAGCCGCCGCCTTTGCTTCCCGCGCCGCTTTCATCATCTTCGTTTTCTTCGCCGTCGCCATCGTCGCTTGCGCCGGAGCCGTCGTCCCCTTCGCCACCCTTGCCATCAGCGCCGAGCGCCCGCTTGGAGGATTCCATCCTGCCTTCGCGATTGCCGCTGCCCGTGCTGCTGGCTTTCTCGGAAGGGGCTGCGCTGACCATGCCGTTGTTGTTCATGAACTCGAGTATCTCGAAAAACTGCGTTTCCCCAATGCCGGTCTTGTGTATCAGCTCGGCTATGGTAAGGTTGCTGTCGATGAGCCCGTAAAGCTTTGCCGCAGGCTCGCCGAACTTCCTTCGAAGGAGTGATGAGTCTCGGTACGCCGCAAGGGAGGTCTTCGCCTCGCGGCGAAGCCGGACATCAAAATCTGGGTGGGGCATGCTGACACCGCAACGACGGAAATGCTGATATGGCTTTTGCACAAATCTTTATAAGGATTGGATTTGCACGGAAAGCACATGGCTTTGGAGGACCTGCTCATATCCACCGGAGTCGACCAGCTCATAAAACTCATCAAGGAGAGGGGCAAGGTCGAGCTCGCGGCTGCCGCAAAGGAGCTGCGCCAGCCTGTGCGCAGCATAGAGGACTGGGCACATGTGCTCGAGGACGAGTCGCTCATATCGGTAGAATACAAGCTCACAAAGACCTATCTTGTCTGGCACGGGCCGAGCGCGCAATACGCCGAGGAAAAGAAGGCTGAAATCAGGGGGGAGGCTGCGGGTGCGAAAGAGGATGTTGAGAGGCTTCTTGCCAAGGTGCAGGAAGGCGGAGCCGAACTTGCCGCGATGCAGCGGGAGCTTTCCGATGCGGAGGGGCTTGTCCCGCTGCCAAAGGAGGAAGCCGCCAGGCTCCGCGAGGACCTTTCGGATGTTGGCGCAAAATTCAGCTCGAGCATGGACAAGGCGGCTGCAAGGCTTGCGAAGCTGAAGAAGGAACTTGCCGCGCTCGAGCCAAAGGTGGGCAGGGCCGAGAAATCTTCCGGAACCGAACTTTCGCGCGAGCTTGCCACGCTTCGCAACTTTGAGAAGTCGCTTTCCGAGCAGCTTGACGAGAACGAGGCGTATTTCGAGGCGCTTCAGGCCAGGCTCGAAGAGTTCGGAAAGAAGCTTGCCGAAGGCGGGCAGGATGACAAGCTTGCCGCACTTGAAGCCGAAATCTCGGAAATAAATGATGCCCGCCGCGAGCTTGAAAGCGCGATTGAGGCGGTTTCAGAAGAGCAGAAAGCCCTTTCTGAAAGGGCCAGCAAGGTAGCCCTGAAGGCAAAGGCCGTCCTCGAGGGAGAAAACTCGCCTTCAGCCCTGAAGAAAAAGCTTGCCGAACTGAAAAGAATCGGCGAGGATGCGAAAAGGCAGAGGGATGTCGTTTCAAAAAGGCTTGCCGAAGCCCTTTCACTCGCCAAAGACGAAAGCTCGAAGGCGGAATCCCTTCTCGCAAAGCGGACGGAAGCCGAACGGGCGTTCGATGGCATAAGAGAGGAATACGTTGACATCTGCGAGGAGATTTCTAGGGCGCAGGAGGAGCTTTCCTTAAAGAAGAAGGAAGCCGACGAACGGCTGTCCGGGCAGCTTGCGCTTCTTGAAGGGGAGCCGGGTGCGGCTGAGGGGAGGCGAAATCAGATCGGCAAGGCGTCGCAACTTCTCGCTGAAATGAAACGCGAGCACGAGGAGCTTGAACGGCGGCTTATGCTCCTTCAGAAGGAAAGCGAGATATTCTCAACGCCGGATTCGGGCGCCGGAGCACAGCCGCCTTCTGGCGGCGTAGCCTTGTCCAAGCCCGTACGCACGCAAAGCAAGGAGGAACCGCGGGAAGGCGATAATGCCGGGAAAACCGCGGCTTTTGTGGAGCGGGTGAAGCTTTCCGAGGAGGAGGAAGGCGAGTTTGCAAGGAAGCGGGAGGAGCTCCGCTCGCTTATCAGGAGGATGTGGGAGGAGAGCAAGGGAGGAAACGGAAGCTGAGGCATCTTAGCCAAGGTGATTTTCGATGAACAGGCAGTCCAGCCCCTATCTGAAGGCGGCGCTTCTTACGATGGCGCTTGCGCTTCTTGGATTTTTCTTCATCACGCAGCTTGATGCCATGCGCGCAGGCGAGCTTCGCGCCGCGGTCGACGAGCTTCGGATGCAATCTGAAGCCGAGCGCATGCTTTATTTCTACTCGCAGGTGATGGGCGACGACTCTGGAGAACTTTGCGGTTACCTGTCCAGCACCGCCAAGGCGAAGGCGGATAGGGCTTGGGCGCTATCGGAAAAGATAGGCTTCTATGAGAAGAGCAACATCGTGAACGCAGACTACGAGAAGATAAAGGGACAGTACTATCTCGCGAACGCCGCGCTTTACCTGAATATGCGGGCGATGGGGAAATACTGCGGGAGCTTGCCATATGACACCGTGCTTTTCTTCTATCGAACCAGACAGGATTGCCCAGAGTGCCGCGCACAGGGGGGCGTCCTTGACTCGCTTCGCCCCTCGCACCCATCGATGCAGGTTTTCGCATTCCCCATAGACAGCGATTATGACTTCGTGAATGTGTTTGCGAAAAGGCACAATCTCGCTTCCGTGCCGGCGCTCGTGGTGAACGACCAGGTGGTGCTTGTGGGGCTCACCGATGCGCAAAGCGTGGAGGCGCACCTCTCAAAGCAGGCGCCATGAGGCCGCCTGGCTTGTTTTTCCGGTGAGCATTTGGATGGGAAAAAAACCGAACACCGCCGCTCCACGATACACATCCCAGAGCGGCGCGAGCTTGCGATAATCGGGATGGCCGTCCTTGCGCTATCCGTATTCGTTTTCCTCTCCATCTCATATCAACTTATTTTCGTAGCCTACACCCTGCTTTCGCTTTTCATCTTCTGCTCCTACCTGATACTCTGGCTTGAGGGCGCGAAGGAAGAAATCTCCCCGCCCGCCCCGCCGCGCTGGCCGCACGCAACCGTAATCGTGCCCTCGTTCAACACGGGAGACACCATATTCGACTGCCTTGCCGCATGCAAAAAGATGAAATACCCCGGCACGTTCGATATACTCGTGGTTGACGACGGCTCGACCGACGGCTCGTATGAAAAGCTTGCAAAAATGGAGGGCATAACGCTTCTTAGGAACGAGAAGAACCGGGGCAAGGCGTCTGCGCTCAACTACGCCATAAGGCACGCCAAAGGGGAGATTGTCGCGTGCATAGACTCGGACACCTACCCTCGCGAAGACGTGCTTGGGAAAGCCATGCCGCATTTTTTTGATGACGAGAGGGTGGCATCAGTAGTCGTGTTCGTGTGCGTGAACAAGCCGCGCTCGCTCCTCCAGCGCGTGCAGGAGATAGAATACTGGATATCGTTCGGGTTCTTCTTCAAGACGATTGCGAGCATCGACGGCTTGTATGTCACCCCCGGCCCGACCGCCCTTTACCGGAAATCGGTGCTTGATTCCATGGGGGGCTTTGACGAGCAGAACCTCACCGAGGACATGGAGATTGCCCTTCGCATGCAAAAGCACGGTCACAAGATACGCGCCTGCCACGAGACCATGGTGCTCACCGAGGTGCCATGCGAACTGCGCAAGCTCTTCCGGCAGAGGCTGCGCTGGTACCGCGGCGGCGTGATGAACATACTCAAGCACGTGGACCTTTTCTTCAACCCAAAATACGGCGACTTCGGGCTTTTCATACTGCCGACCACGCTTGGAAGCGGATTTTTCGCCGCGCTTTTCATGGCATGGACGCTGATGTCGCTTGGCAGGAATTTCGTCGACTGGTCGCTCCCGTTCACCTACAATTTTTCAGCGGGCTTAAGCGCGACTGTTGCCGGCATGGGCAACGGGCTTGTCACGTTCCAGTCGGCGTGGATACTTGGCATGTTCACCCTTGCCATCTGGGCGTACTTTTTGATAAAAAGCTTCGAGATATCCGGCGAGAAGCCGCAAAGGCGGCACATTGTGCCGCTCATATTCATGCTCTGGGTCTATCCGCTCTTCATAGGCTTCACCTTCCTGGTCGCCTATATATACGAACTCTTCGGAGTCAAATACAAGTGGTGATATGAACCATTGCATGCTTGGCGGGACTTTCAGCTGCATCCACGAGGGGCACCTGCGGCTCTTTCGCGAGTGCAAAAAATTCGGCAGGGCGACGATAGGGCTCACTTCGGACGGTTATGCTAGGCGGCACAAGATATATCCCCTTGTCCCTTACAAAAAAAGGCTTGCCGCGCTCAAGGGTGCGCTTTCGAAGATGGGGCTTCTTGGAAAATGCAGGATAATGGAGATAGAAAGCGAGGGCGGCGTCGCCCCGACCATTATGGATGCTGATGCGATAATTGTGAGCGAGGAGACAAGGGGGGCTGCCGAACGGATAAACCTCCTAAGAAAGAGGCGAAGGCTGCCGCCCCTTCGAATAATTTCCGTCCCCCTCCTTTATGGCGAGGACCTGAGGAAGCTTTCCTGCTTTGACATCTGCAGGGGAATTGCCGATTCGAAAGGGAAACTTGGGAAACCGGTTATTTTCCAGGCTGGGACCGAAAACCCCACAAAGCTTCTTGGCGCAAGGCGGGCGCTGTCGCGCGTGTTTGGAAGGAAATTTTCGCTTTCCGGGCATGAGGAAAACTCGTTGGTGCGCGCGCATCCCTTCAACTCCGAAACTTTTGTCGGGGCGAAAAACCGCGCGCATGCTTCATGGAAGAGGGCTGACGGGAAGTGCGCCTATTCCCTTGGCATTGAAAGCGGGCTTTTCTCGCTTCACCCCGGCATCCATGTCGACATCACGGTATGCTGCGTTTATGACGGACGGGAGGAGACATACGGGACCGGAATGGGCTTTGTGGTTTCAGAGAAGATTGTGAACATGATAAAGAGGAACAAAAGCGACCTTGGAAAGGTGATGGCGGGGCTTGCCGGCATAAGAAAAATCGGCAGGAAGCACGGCGCAATCGGGCACTTCTCCGCCCATGTGCTTCATCGAAGCGAGCAGATAGAGCAGGCGACCGTGTGCGCGTTCGTGCCGCGGCTCTATCGGGCAAGAGTGGAGAATAAAAAATAGCGCCATTCCGCGTCTTCAGGTAGTTTCCTGGCTCCCGGCGCTTTCCTGCAAGCTCACTTCGCATCCTCAAGCAGTTTCCTCGCTGTCTTCTTTCCCCGCTTTCCAACAAGCCAAGCCTATTCTGTGTTTTCAAGAAGCTTCCTTGCTTTCGGAAGCATCTTCTTTTTCTTCTCCTGGTGCCTGGACAGCCAGTCAAGCGCGTATTTTATGTAGGTTTTCTTGCACTCGCCGCAAAGCACTTTGCCCGAAGTGCAGCCTTCCATCATTTTTGCAAGGGTTTTTTTGTCCTCGACAAAATGGAAGCGCATGACGTCGAAAAGAACGCATTTTTCTATCTCGCCGCCCAGCTTCTTCTGCTCATCGGCAGTCGTCCTCCCCCCTGTGAATACCGCGGAAAGCTTCTTTTGCGCCTCAGGAAGAGTGTCTGGGAGGGAAAGGGTCGAGCCCGGGTCGCGCTTGCTCATCTTCGATTCGCCGCGAAGCGAGCGCATTATCCTATGGTAGGTCGCCGATGGCAGAATGAGCCGCTCCTTGAACGCGATGTCGCGCGCTAGGCGCATGTGCGGGTCCTGGTCAACGCCCACAGGCACCACCACCCGTTTTGCCCCCCCGAAGTCCTTATGCTGTGGGAGGAGTATGTCGCCAACCTGCGTGAGCGCGGCGAAGTACAGCGAGTAGTTGCGCTCGCCGTAAATTGCCTTAAGCATTGCGGGCGTGGCGCGCTTCGCGAAGAGGTAGGCCATCTGCATGACGCGCTTTTCCTGCGATTGCTTGTAGATGTGCGCGTTCTTCGGGTCCAAGCCTAGCGCGAGCAAATCCGCGACGTTTGAGACTGCGGTCTCGTGAGTCTCCTCAAGGGACATTCCATTGTCGGCATAAGCCTCCAAGTCGGCAATGGCGTAGAACACCTTCGCCCTGAATTTCTTCTGGAAGAAGATTATCTCCTCTGCCGTGAGCTTGCTTCCGAGGTGGAACTCCGAGGATGGCTTGATGCCGGACATCACTGCGACTTCCTTGCCCTCCTCCGCATCGCGAAGCCACAAATCCAAGTCGCGATGGGCAAAGAGAATGCCGCGGTCGGAAAGGCGGAAGGCAAGGCGCGATGCCATCTGCGAGTCTATTTTCGACATGCCAAATTCCGAAAAAAGCTTGTCGTAGTCTATCTGCTGCTCCGATGCCCAGGGGTCTATCTCATTCATGGAAAACTACCTTTTTCCGGACAGGCTGCCTTGCTTCCTCCCCGCCACCCACAACAAAGCCTTCTTCGGCTATCCGCGCCGGGCGGAACTCGTGCTCGTGGCGGCTTCCCCGCATCTTGACTATCTCGACCTCGCGCGTGCGCCTGTCGCCCTGCCTGCGGAAGGAGAGGTTGATGAAGCCGTCGCAGAATGATTCCACGCTGGAAAGCGTGTGCGGGAACGCCCCGTCCTGGCCCGGCACCGACTCTGCAGATATGAGCACAGTGGCCTTCCAGCCCTTCACCGCGTTCACAAGCCGCATGGTGGCGATGCGCCGCTCCTCCTGCGTCGGGAACATGAGCGCATAGGGGGTAATGGAGTCTATTGCCGCGCGCTTTACCCCAATCGTGTCTATGAGGTCCTTTATCGCCCCCGCCTGCTCGGCGAAAGCCGCCAATTCGTTGTGGGGATATTCGATGAAAACCGCCTTTTGCTTGTTTTCCAACTCAGAAAGATTCCAGCCGAAGGAGAGAAGGTTTGAAGCCACGGCGTCCTTGCGCTCGTCGAACGAGAGGAAAAGCCCGGGCTCGGAAAATTCTGTTGCGCCCTTGACTAAGAACTGCGAGAGGAATATTGTCCTTCCAGCGCCAGTGCCGCCAGCAACCGCGACCACGCTGTTCCTAAGAAAGCCGCCGCCGAGCATTGTGTCAAGCCCGGGTATTCCTGATTTCACCCTGCCAACTTCCATGCCAGCACCAACCAGATTGCCCTGGCTGAATTTATACGCCTTGCGCCTTGCCTTTCTCAAGAAGCTTCTTTCCAAGCTCGGCGCGGGAAAGCATCTTTTTCGCGTATTCCTCGCGCTCCTCCTTTGAAAGCACGCGCTCCATTATGGTGCGCGTGAAGTTCTGGCTCGCCTGCGAGACGTCGAGGAGGATGCCCTGCGCGTCGCCAAGAGAAAGCGACACCCTGCCAGGGCGCGCTATTTCAATGCCGATTGGCGAGTACTGGGCCGCTATGCGCACAAGGGTCGGAAAGTCCTGCGCAAGAAGCTTCACCTCGGCCCATGTGGAATGCACGCCGTCGCGCTCAAGCGGGGAGTCTATCTCGCCGACCGCATATATTACGCCAGTCTCCTTAGTGAGCCTCGATATGAAACCCACCATGAGGTTTCTCACCTCGTCAGCAGACTTTGCATGAAGGTCGAAGTAGACGCGGCAGAGGTAGCCCCCGTTTTCTATCGCCTCGTCCGTGAGCTCGTCAATGGATTTTTCCTTTGCCATTTTTTACACCAGCCTAGCATAAGCCTGCAAGCATTTTTAATTGTCTTATTTCGGCGCTGCCCAAGTACGCCCCGGTCTTGAGAGAGAAAGCAATTTAAAGCACATCGGAGAAAGGGCGTCAAACGGAGGGATTTCATGAGAATGAAACTGTTGGCTGTTTTCCTGGCGATGGGCGCGGTGCTGATGGCTGCAAGCCAAGGGATTACTGGTGTCAAAAGTGCGGCTAGCGAACTTTGCACTGGGCTTACCGCCTTGCTTCCGGTTGCTGCAATGCTGATGATTGTGCTTGCGGGAGTGATATACGCCGCAGGGCAGATGATGGGGGCTGAGACGCGCGCAAGGGCGAATGTCTGGGCGACAGCGGCTCTCACGGGTGCGCTTATCGCTGTGCTGATATACGCGATTGCGCCAGAAGTGCTCAAGAGCATATATGGCGGCACTTGGACTGGATGCTAAGTTTCTCCTTTTCTTTTTTTCTTCTTTTTCCATTTTTCAAAAAGCCAGCCTGCCATAGGAATAAAAGAGGTTCCTGAGAATCTGTCGCCATGGCGGCTGGAGAAGGCTATGGTGAGAGGCTCGAGTGGGGCGAGGAAGCGCCTGTGCGAAAAAGGAAATCGCCAGCGGAGGAAGAGGGCGGGCGGATTGATGACGAGGGGAGCGAGCGCACCGAGGGACTGTCAAGCGAGGACATGAAACTTGAGAGGATAGTCGCTTTCCCCACCTGGCGCGAGATGCTTCTTGACCTTGTTGCCGCAAAGAGGCTTGACCCATGGAACATCGACATCGTGGAGATAACCGCAGGCTACCTTGACAGGATACGCAAGATGGAGATGCTCGACTTGCGCGTGCCCGCGAACCTTATCCTTGCCGCCGCGATACTCATACGCTTCAAGAGCGACGCGCTCCGTTTCGAGGAGGAGGCGCAGGTTGTCGAGGAGCAGACCTATGTGGAAGAGGATGCCGAGCCCGCAGTAATCCCGGTGCTTGAGCTCAAGACGCGCGTGCCCCCGAAAAGGATGGTTACCCTTGACGAGCTCATCGTCGCCATGGACAAGGTGTTCGATGAGCAGAAGAAGCGCGAGGAGAGGGCGCAGAAAGCCTCGGTGCCCGAGGTGATAAACATCCAGCTTCCCGAGTTCAACATGGAGAAGAAGATGGAGGAGGTCTATGCCCGCGTCCTTGGCGGAGCCGACAGCACCGGGCTTGCCACTTTTTCAGGCATACTTGAAAAGAAGACTGCGATGGAGATGGTGTTGACGCTTTTGCCGCTTCTCCACCTAGCGCAGGACAAGCGCCTCGCGATTTTCCAGGAAAGGTTCTTTGGCGAAATATTCATAAGGGTGCGCGGGGAAGAGAAAGATGAAAACTGGAAGAAAGGCATGGAAAGGGCTTTGGAAGCTAGGGGCGCGTGATTTTTATGGACAATGAAGAGGCGATGAGGATAATCGAGGCTGCGCTTTTCATGTCGAGCAGGCCGGTTGGCGCGCCTGAGCTTGGCAAGCTAATAGGGGTTGCCGCGCCGGGGTTCGTCGCCGATCGGATTGAGGCGCTCCGCGGGATGTATGAGGCTGCGGGAAGCGCGGTTGAAATCGCTCTTGAGGACGGGAAGTATTACATGCGGCTGCGCCCGAAATACGTGCAATTCGTGAAGGATTTTGCGCAAACCGGCGAGATTTCGCGCCACGCGCTTCGCACGCTTGCCTATGTTTCGAAAAACGACGGCATGAAAAAATCCGAGCTTTGCAAAAGGCTTGGCAGCTCGATTTACCAAGATGTGGCTGAGCTTGTTTCAAAAGGCTTTCTCTCGCAGAAGAAGAGCGGCAGGAGCACGCTCCTGTCGACAACGCCCAAGTTCAAGGAGTACTTCGGGCAGCAATAAAGGGTGGGAACGATGTTGGAATTGACAAACGAAACATTCGGGAAGGAAACGAAGTCCGGCGTGGTGCTCGTTGACTTCTGGGCTCCATGGTGCGGCCCGTGCAGGATGCTCGCGCCCGTGCTCGAGGCGCTCTCCGCAGAGGTCAAGGGAGTGAAGTTCTGCAAAGTCAACGTGGACGAGCAGTCCGAGCTTGCGGAAAAGTTCGGGGTCTCAAGCATCCCCAATCTCGTGCTTTTCAAGGACGGGAAGATAATCGCCAACCGCTCGGGCGCGGCAAGCAAGGAGGCGCTCAAGGAGTGGCTTGGCGCAAGCGTGAAGGTCTGAGATGGAATACAATACGCCAAAAGGCATGAGGGATTTCCTCCCTGATGAGATGGGGAGGCGCGAGAGGGCAGTTGAAGCCATACGCAAAGTTTACCGGCGCTATGGCTTTCTTCCCATGGAAACCCCTGCGCTCGAGTCAGTCGATGTTCTTGAGCGGAAATGCGGGGATGAAATTAAGGGGCAGCTATACCGGATTGATGATGGCAAGCTCGCGCTCCGCTTTGATTTGACCGTCCCGCTTGCGCGCGTTGCCTCCTCGAACACTTTCAAAAAGCCGTTCAAGAGGTACTGCATTTCCCCTGTGTGGCGGCGCGAGGAGCCGCAGAAGGGAAGGTTCAGGGAATTTTTGCAGGCTGATGCAGACATCATAGGCTGCCCCACCATGCGGGCGGAAGCCGAGCTTCTCTCTTGCGCATCAGAGGCGATTTCTGCGCTCGGCTTTTCAGGCGCGACAATCCGCCTCAACGACAGGAGAATAATTGCCAAAATTGCCGAGGGGCTGTTGCCTGGGAAGGAGGGCGAGGTGCTTCGCATACTTGACAAGCGCGAGAAAATCGGCAATGAGCCAACGGTTGGCATGCTTGTTGATGCGGGAGCTGACCAGAATGAGGCGCAAACGCTCATTGCGGAAATCTCAAAGGAGGACAGCAATCAAAACAAGCTAAGGATTGCCGCGAAATACTCGCCAGAAGCCTTCGAAGGGCTTCGCGAAATAATCGCCTTAGTCGGTGAGTGCGGAATAAAGGCAACACTTGAGATAGACTTCTCGCTTGTGCGGGGGCTTGGCTACTACACTGGCCCGATTTTCGAGATATCGCTTGGCAAGGAAATGGGCAGCGTGGCTGGCGGCGGAAGGTATGATGGTCTTCTTGCCCTCTATGGTCAGGGGGACAGCGCGGTCGGCATATCGCTTGGCATTGAGAGGCTCCTTGCCCTAAAAGAGAAGGAGGGTGCAGAAAAAAAGGGTGTGTTTGTGGCGTGCGTGAAGGATGGGTTCTACCCTTATGCGCTTCGCGTTGCTTCCGAGCTTCGCCGCCTTGGCGTTTCTGCGCAGACCGACCTGAACGGAAGGAACCTGAAAAAGCAAATGGAGTATGCCGCAGGCTCCTGCAAATACATTGCGATTGTGGGCGAGCGGGAGGAGAAGGGCAAGAAAGTCACCTTGCGCGATCTTGGGAGCGGCAAGGAAGAGCTTGTTTCTGTGAAAGATGCCGCTTCGGCTGTTTTGAAATCCGGCTAACCCTCCTTTTGCCCGCCTTCCTTGCAGATTTTCATCTTTTCCTCGATAAGCGAAATGAAATTGCTGTTCTGTACAACCGTAGCAGCGCGGTAAGCGATGGTTGACGGGAGGTCAAGAATCCTGCTTACTGCCACCGAAACCGCTGCGCCAAAAAGAAGCCCCACGCCAGTCATCGCGGCTGCGGCCCCGCATATGAACGCGAGTGCGATCGGAGTGTTTCGAGACATCGAATGGAGAATGTGCCGCTCCAAGTCAAGCGCGGCGGAAAATTTCTGTCTTTGCCCGGTATTCTTTGCTTTATGGCTTTTTGCCCAGGTGCGGTAGCAGGTCGAGAACCACGCGAGGTGCGCCCCAAGCATGGAGAAAATTGCATCGCCGACAAGCACACCTGCGACCGCAAGCCCAACGTTGCAAGATGCCCCGATGGCGCCAAGAGCCGTGCTGCCAGCCCATCCGAAAATATCCGAAACAAGCCCATTTGCAAGGAAAATCTGTGCGGGCGTCCTGAATGATTTGCGCACGAGGAAGGTGCGCGCAACAGTCTTGACATCGGAGAAGAATTTGCGCGGGTGTACGAGACAGAGAAAGGATTCGTAAAACGAGCCTGCAAGCCCGAGCGCGAATGCGGATGCAAGCGAGCGGGAGGTTGCCTTTTGCCCCCAGTAGCGCTCCCTAATCTGAAAAAGCGACTGCGGCAGGGGTTTGTAGGTGAGGAAATCCTTCGGAACCAGGTGCGCGGTGTCCTGCCCTTCTCCATGGTGCCAGAAATAGGTAAGCTTTGAGTGCTTTTTCCTGCGGGGGGAAGAATCGCTTGGCGTGTTTGCGCATCCGTGATAGGCGGCTTTGCGGTCATCCTTTTGGCGGGCGTTAACAACGTTGAAAGGGAGCCTCATACATCTAGTTTGCTATTAGACCACTTTAAAAGGATTTGTAACTTCGGCTACTCCAAAAATCCTGCCTGTGCCAAGGTCGGGCGCTTGTGCCAAAGGCTATTCCTTTATCCTAAGAAGCCTGCTTCTCCCAGTTCCCAGATTGAGCGCTTCTGCTTTTAGTATGCCGTTCCCAATAAGCCTATCCACCCTTGCGCGAACCGCCCGCTCGCCCGAGTGTTTCGAAAGCTTTGCATAAAGCTTCCCGCTCTCAAGCCCCTTTTTCCCAGCCTCTTTTACCGCGGAGACTATCCTTTGGTCAACTTCGTCCATCTCGGGAAGCTTGCGCTCTGCCTTCACGCTTGATGATGCGAGCGCCGCGCCCTCTATTGCGCGAACATGCCCAACTGAAACGCTTTGCGCGCCCCCCCGTTCTGCCGCTTTTCCTGCAGAGTATAAAAGCGAGAGCGCAACCCTTGCGTCCCCGCCCTGCTTGAACGCGATTGCCGCGCACAATGGCACGACATCTTCCTCAAGGGCGCAGGGCAAAAACGCGGCTGCTGCGCGTGTTGAGAGTATCTCTTTTAGCTGCGGAACGGTGTATGCCCCGAAGGAAAGCGTGTGCTGCACGAACGAGGAGCGGATGCGCGGGTCAAGCTGGAGGTGGAATTCCGCATCATTCGTTATTGCGATGACTCCTGTTTTGAGCGAGTGCGCCTCTCCCGCGCGGCAGAGGTCGTAGAGCACCTGCGTGCCGTCAGCCTCGCCTGCCAGCCTGTCGACCTCGTCAAGCACCACTATGGGTATCCTGCCCTCCTTCCTCCCGATTTCAACTATGCGCGAGAAAATCTCGTCAGCCGCAATGCCCCTGCGCGGCATGGGCTCCTCAAGCGCAAGCGCGAGTGCTGAGAGCACGGCAAAGCGCGACTGAGATTCCCAGCAGTTCACGTAAACCGGAAGCGGGCGCTTTGAATATTCTGACAGGTGCTTGAGCACGAACTTTGCCGAACTGGTTTTCCCTGTGCCCGGCGGGCCTATGAGAAGCGCGTGGAATGGCTGGCGGTTTTCTGAAGCCGGCTGAAGGCAATAGACAAGCTCGCGAACCTCCCTTTCCCTTCCCGGAAGCTCCTCTGGAAGGTAATCCGGGAAAAGCGCGGCTTCGGCGCGGAAAATGCGCCCCTCACCCGTGCTTTTTGCGAGCCTGAAAAGGTTCATGGAGAAAAAGCGGAAGGGAGTTTTTTAATTGTGGGGGCGCAAAGGTGAGCGGGAGGGGAATGAAAGCGCCTTCTTGTAAGGAATAGCGGGGCGCTTTGCCCACGAGGCGGGCTTATGAAAGTTGTTGCCGACCTTCATGTCCATTCGAAATACTCGCGCGCCACCTCACCTGGCATGGAGCTTGAGACTCTTTCGAAGTGGGCGAAGCTCAAGGGAATCGACCTTCTTGGCACAGGGGATTTTACGCACCCCGACTGGCTTTCAGAGCTTGAGAAAAAGAGCATTGAGTCTGACAGCGGCTTTTTGCAGCACAACGGAATGAATTTTGTCCTTTCTGCGGAAATATCCTGCATCTACACGCAAGGAGGGAAGGGAAGGCGCGTGCATTTGGTGGTGCTTTCGCCGTCCATCGAAATCGCAGGGCAGATAAACGAGCGGCTGGGAAAGAAATACAATCTGAAGTCGGATGGCCGGCCGATTTTGGGAATGAGCGCAATCGAGCTTACTGAAATCATCCTTTCAATATCCGAAAAGAATCTCGTTATTCCCGCGCATATCTGGACCCCGTGGTTTTCGGTCTTTGGGTCAATGAGCGGCTTTGACTCGCTAAAAGAATGCTTTGGGGAGCTGGAGCGGGACATCCATGCTATTGAGACTGGGCTTTCATCCGACCCTGCGATGAACTGGAGGCTCTCCTCGCTTGACCGCCTGCAGCTTCTCTCAAACTCGGACTCGCACTCTCCTGAGAAAATCGGCCGGGAGGCAAATGTGTTCGATTTGGACAGGCTTACCTATGATGAATTGTATGAGGCAATCCGCTACAAGGAGAGAAGGAAACTTGCGTGCACCTATGAGTTCTACCCTGAGGGGGGGAAATACCACTTTGACGGGCATCGGCTCTGTAACGTGAGCTTCTCCCCTGAAGAAACAAAAAAGCACAAAGGGCTTTGCCCTGCGTGTGGAAAGCCCCTCACCATAGGCGTGATGAATCGCGTGGGGCAGCTTGCCGACAGGAAGGAGGGCTTTGTGCTCAAAAACGCGCCACCCTTTGAAAGCCTTGTGCCGCTAAAGGAGATACTCGCAGAAGCCATGGGGAAAACCGTTGCCTCGCGGTCGGTTGATTCTGAATACATGAAGCTTGTGGGGCACTTCAGGAATGAGTTTGCCGCCCTTCATGCGAAAAAAAGCGAACTTGTGAAAGCTGCGGGCAAGCGCGTTGCCGAGGCGATAGTGCGGGTGGAAGAGGGGCGCGTAGAGAAAGTCGCAGGGTATGACGGGGAATATGGGAAGATAATCATATTCGGCGGAAAGGAGAAGGAACTCGAAGTCGGGCAGAAAACCCTCGGGGAATTCTAATTTTGTTGTTTGCTGCAAGTGCCTTTCGGAGCGCAGGATTGCTTTGAGTCGCAGCACTCCTGGCTCAAGTCGCAGAAATTCCCGTAGCAAACTATTCCGACACGTTCGCAACCCGGAGATTCTCCTGCTAGGCAGCAATCCTCGCCGTTCAATTTGCACTCTCGGTCGTAGGGGCAGCAGG
>Ga0116204_1000318_pt1 | contig 26770 bp, 16 predicted proteins | sample LakKivwa52mmetaG_FD_94481 | JGI IMG/M metagenome (GOLD analysis project Ga0116204, IMG submission 94481) | Anoxic lake water microbial communities from Lake Kivu, Rwanda to study Microbial Dark Matter (Phase II) - Lake Kivu water 52m metaG | ecosystem: Environmental > Aquatic > Freshwater > Lake... | reverse complement strand
GGCAGACCTGTTCTCAGATTCAAACGAATACGAAACCCTGCTCCAAAACCTCGCCACCACCGAAACCGTTACTCACACCTTCCACATTGAAACCCCCGACGCCGCCGCCCGCTTCCTGTCCATCACCGCCCGCCTCACCCGCGAAGGCGACCAGCCTGTCATCAACGGTACACTACAAGATGTCACATCCCAACGCCGCCAGGAAGCCGCCCGCGAAGCGCTGATTGAAAAACTCCAGGCTTCGCTCCTGTTCCTGCACGAACCCATCAGCAAACTGGGACGCGACGCCCTGGTCTGCGACATGCGCACCCCAATTTCTGAACTCGCGCTCCAGATGACCGCACGCAACGTCACCGCCGCCCTGGTCGCTAGCGGCGAAACCATCATCGGCATCGTGACCGACCACGACCTGCGCGCCCGCGTGCTGGCAGGAAACATCCCGCTCGAGTCGCCCATCCACGCCATTATGAGCGCGCCCATCAGCAAAATTCCCGAAGACGCGCTCATCTACGAAGCGCTGCTGCGCATGGAAGAGCGCGGCGTGCGCCACCTGGCGGTGGAAGACCACAACGGCCAGGTCGTCAGCGTCATCGACAGCAAATCTCTCATCCAATTCCAGCGCTACGGCTCGCTCGTGCTTTCCCGTGAAATTTCACGCGCCGCCAGCCCGGAGGAAGTCATCCGCCATGCCGGGCGCACCCCCCCGCTGGTCAAAACCCTGCTCGATAGCTCTGCCCGTCCGCGCCATGTCACCAACATGCTGGCCTCCATCTGCGACTCGGCCACCGAACGGCTGGTGCAATTGGCAATCGAAGAGTTGGGGCCGCCGCCCGCGCCCTTTGCCTTCATCGCCATGGGCAGCCAGGGACGCCAGGAACAAACCCTCGTCACCGACCAGGACAACGGCATCATCTACGCCCCCGCAAACGGCTCGCAAAGTCCCGAACAAATCAACGAATACTTCCTGCGCCTGGGCAAGCGCGTCTGCGGAGGCCTGCACCGCGCCGGATACCCGCTCTGCCGGGGCGAGGTCATGGCGGGCAACCAGCGTTGGTGCCGCTCCCTGCCCGATTGGATTACCGGCTTCGAGGAGTGGATTCAAAAATCAACGCCGCAGGAAATCATGGAAGTCAGCATCTTCTTCGACTTCCGAACCGTGTGCGGCGAAGCCAACCTGACCCACGAACTGCGCCGCGCCATTCATGCCCGGCTGGAGGGCCAGCCCGCTTTCTTCCATCACTTTGCCCAAAACGCCCTGACCTTCAAACCGCCCTTCCGCTTACTGGGCAACATCTACCTGGGAGGCGGGGCCAGCGATACCCTGTCGGGCACGCGACACACCGGCGAAATCAACCTGAAAGACGCCATGATGCCGATGGTTAGCTTCGCTCGCCTATACGCATTGCGCCACCAGGTTAACCAAACCCACACGCTCGAACGCATCGAAGCGCTGGCCGAACGCGGCCTCATCCTGCCCGCCAGCCGCGATGAAATCGTTACCGCCTACGACTTCCTGATGCAATTGCGCCTGCAAAACCAGGTTGCCGCCATCCAGGCCGGGCACGCGCCCACCAACCTGGTTCACCCTGGCAAACTGGGCTACATCCAGCAAGAATTGCTCAAACAAGCCTTTGCCCAAATCGCGGCAGTGCAAAAAAAGGTTGGCTACGACTTTTTGGGCGGCGCGTAAGTCCGCCGCCCTTATTTGCATACGCTACTCTACCTGGCAGCCTTCACACGCAAAGTCACAATCTGGTAAGGCTTCAAGTCAAGGAGAATCGAATCATTTTCTACGCTAATAACGGATTCGTTCTCCTCCAGCAGGTTCGTCACCCAGGCGCTTTCCAGGGGGAACGCGAACCGGACTGTCACCTGCCCCCGTTTTCGATGAGATTCATACAACCGGACAATGATACCGTCCCCATCCTCGGCCATTTTGACCGTTTCGATGACAACATTTTGAGCGGAGGCAGTGAGCAGTGAACAGTGATCAGTGATCAGTTTCTTGCTCGTCGCTGACGACTGATTACTGATCACTGAACACTGATAACTGATCACCGGGTCGTTCAACGCATACGCCTCCCGCTGGGTCATTTCTTTCCACGAACCCGCATGAGGCAACAAACTATAAACAAAATGATGCTCACCAAAATCGGCCATCGGGTCGGGCATGGTTGGCGAGCGCAGCAGCGTCAGGCGGATGACGTTAGCGTGGATGTCGTGACCATACTTGCAGTCGTTCAACAGGCTGACGCCGTAATCGTCTTCGGATAGATCCACCCATTTGTGGGCGCAGGTCTCGAAACGGGCCCAATCCCAACTGGTATTTTTATGAGTCGGGCGCTCAACGTTGCCCCACTGGATTTCATACGTTGCCAGCGGTGAGAACACCTCCACCGGGAAGGCGACTTTGAGCATGGTGTGGCGTTCCACCCAGTTGACGGTAGTCTCAAAATCGAGGCGCGGGGAGTTATGGCGCAGGGAGATGCGCTGCCTGATTTCGCTGTTCAGGATTTTGCGCTTCACTTCCACCGTCCAGCGCAGTGGGCCGGCCTCGACCAGCTTGACGGAGGAGGCCGGTTCTGCGAAGTAGGTTTTGTCATCGTAGTAGATGTCGATGTCCCAGGCATCAAAATCCTTCGGGCGATCCTCAAAGGCCTGGAACTGGTTGGCAATTTCTCCGGGGGGTAAGACCTCGCGCCGGTTAACCTTGTCGAAAAGGCGAACAATGTCACCCTCCGTCGAAAATTCCACCCGTAGCCAGTCATTCTCGAGACAGTTTTCATCCATTTGTGGAGAACGCGGCGCAGGCAGGGTGCTTGACCGATTAATCGGCGTCACGCTGTAAGGCGGCAGGTCGCCGGGGCTGACAAGTACCCCGCCCTCAACACGCTGCATCGCCAGTACCCCGCCTCCCTGCTCGAAACCGGAATTAAATTCAATAGGTAGAAATACTGGCTCGGAGCGCGTGAACGAAGTCGGGTTGACCAACAGCCAATCACCACCCATCTGGGCAGCGAGACAGGCCAGGGCAAAATCACGCACTTTTTCGCTCATCTTCTGCGCTTCGGCATACTGTTCGAGCGATTCTTCGTAGACTGGCCCAATGCTGCTGCCGGGAATAATGTCATGGAACTGGTTCAGGCACACCAGTTGCCAGGCCCGGTTAAAGGATTCGGCAGGGTAAGCGTAATCCGGGTCGAACAATCTGGCAAAACTGGACAGGAATTCGGCATCATGCAAAGCAAATTCGGTCTTGCGGTTGGCGCGTTTCACCCGCGCCTGGGTAGTGTAGGTTCCGCGATGATATTCGAGGTACAGTTCGCCGTTCCAGACCGGCATTTTAGGGTTGGTTGTCGAGCTCATCGAGACATCGGCGGTTAGGGGTTCGATGGTCTCGAAGAACTGGCGAACGCTGGATTGCTTGACCTGCGGCAGGCCGGGGATTTGGCCCATCACCTCGATATTTTCGAGCATCTCGCGGGTCGGGCCGCCGCCGCCGTCGCCGTAACCGTAGGCCATCAACAGGTCGCGTTGGAGTTCCTTTTGCTGGAAGTTCTGCCACGCCCCCAGGCTCTCTTTGGCATTTGCCATCGAGTTATAGGTGCTGGCGAAGGGGCTGCCGAACTCCTTGACAGTGCTGAAATGGGTCAGGATCTGGGTGCCGTCGAGGCCCTGCCACATGAAGGTGTCATAGGGCAGGCGATTGTACTGACTCCAGCCGATTTTGATGGTCATGAAATATTTCAGCCCGGCCTGTTTGATGAGCTGCGGCAGCGCCCAGGCGTAGCCAAAGACATCTGGCAGCCAGAGAACCGGGGCTTCGGCGTCTTTGCCAAAGTGTTGGCGGAAATAACTGCGCCCGAGCAGGAACTGGCGGGCGAGCGACTCTGCCCCAGAGAGATTGCAGTCGGCTTCGACCCACATCCCACCCATCGGTTCCCAGCGGCCTTCGGCGATTTTCTGCCGGATGGATTCGAACAGTTCGGGACGGTCTTGTCGAATGAATTCATACAACTGCGGCTGGCTCTGGCTGAAATGGTATGCGGGGAACTGCTCCATATAGCGCAGAAGATTGTAGAAGGTGCGCTCGGCCTTGCGATGAGTCTGGCCGAGCGTCCACAGCCAGGCCACATCGATATGGGCGTGCCCGGTGGCGTGGATTGTGACATCGAGCGGGTTTCCAGCCCTGGCAAGACCAGCTTTCAGCGCATCGCTAGCCGCTTCCACGCTGGCGTAAAAGGTTTCGGGGAAGATTTCCAGGCTGCGGGTTTCGAGGACGCTGAAAGCATCGTTGAGAGCGTTGAGAATGCCGTGCCGGGAGGGGTGGTTCTCATCAAGGTTGGCGGCGGTTTCGTGGGCCACGCGCGCCAGGGTGATAAAATCGCGGGTCGGCTGGTGGATTTGGACGACCTGGCACTGCCGCATGTAGAGTTTGGTGAAAAAATCCCCAGTGGCGTGACCGATCATCCCCGTCCAGCCGTGTAAGGCCAGGGTGTGGGGCTGGCCGTCGGCCCATTCCGAGCGCAAGAGAATTTCCTGGTGATGGCGGTCGGCGGTGGCGTAGGGAAGGCCGTCTATGTAGGCCAGCGTTTCAGGGTGGGAAAAATCCCCAGCTTCGCCGAGGGGAAGATACAGGGCGGTTGGCAGGGAGGCGTCCCAATCATCGGGTATGGTGAACGTCGTCCGCAGGATGAAGTCCTGCATCCAGAAACCCCAGTAATCGTTGGCACCGATTTCTTTCCAGGCAGAATCGTCCACACCCGGGGCAACGGGCGGCGGCGTCAAGGGGCTATCTAGTTCCTTGTAGCGGAAAGAATCCAGTGGGTCGGTTTTGACATAGGCGAGCGGGGCAATCAGTTCAAGACGTTGGCGGATTTTTTCGAGCGTCCAGCGTTGGGTGTGATACATGAGTTCTCCTCAGGAACAAGTTTAACAATTTTCGATTTCTGATCCAGCCACGAGATTACCGGCCCATCACAATCCGCTCGTTTTCGTAGAATTTAATCGCGCCCCAGGTGATGATAACCGAAACCGCGAGCGTGACCAGGGCCGAGACGATGATATTGTTCATCAAAATCGGCTCGGAGCGCAGGAACTGGTTGATGAGAATCTGCTGGCCGAAGGTGGGAATCAACATCGTCCACAGTTCCGGCTTGACCGGCAGGAAAGCCAGGGCAATGCCCGGCAGGGCCGGAATCAGGCCGACGAAGGGCAGGTAGGTGCCGGCTTCCTTGGTCGTTTTGGTGAAGGAAGCAATCAGGGTCTGGATGGCGCAGGCCAGCAGGACAATCGGCAGGCAGACCAGGAAAATGGCCGTCAACGCCCCGGCGTCCATCTCGATTTGCATCCCCAGCAGTTCTTCCACCGGCAGCAGATTGAAAATCGCGGCGAAACCGGCCAGGGTAATCACCAGGTTGAGGGCCGCAAAGGGGATGGCCGAGAGCATCTTGCCCACCGCGAACCAGCCGCGCGGCAGGGGGTTGATGAGCAGCGGTTCGAGCGAGCCGCGTTCGCGTTCCCCGGCGGTGGCGTCGGTGATGACCGGGGCCGCGCCGTTGAAAATGGCAAAGATGATGAAATACGGCAGCATCGACAGGAAAATCAGGGCCTGGCTCTGCGGGGTGGCCGTATCGCGCTCTTCGACCTGCACCGCCCGCACCACCTCGGGGCTGACCCCGCGCAGGCTGAGCCGCAACATGCCGATATATTCGCCATACGCTTCGAGCAGCCGGGTCGCCTGGCGGATATCGCTCAGGGCCGACTGGCGGGTGCTGTCGAAAACCAACTGCACGCGGGCCGATTTGCCAGCGGAAAAATCCTCGCCATATTCGGGAAGAATGATCAGGGCAACGTTGAGTTCGCCCGCCCGCACCGCCGCTTCGGGGTCGGCAGGCGCGGTTTCAACGATGACATCTTGCTGTTCGAGGAAAGCCACCAGGCTGGGAGCGTTTTCCGCGCCCAGCACCGGCAGGCGCAGGGCTTCCTTGGCGCTCTCGCGGAAGGTGCTGCCGACCATCATAATCACCGCGCCCATAATCAGCGGGCCAAACAAGGCCCAAAAAACGCCGGTCGTCCAACTGCGGTAATCGCGCAGGTTGTCGAGCATTTCTTTGTGGAAAATTACCCAAATCCGGTTCATCGTTCCAATCCTTCCGCCGAGCCAATCGCGGCCACGAAGGCGTCTTCCAGGTTCTCCTGCCCGGTCTGACGGCGCAAGTCGTCGGGCGCGCCGCTGGCAGAAATCTGTCCGTGTGAAATGATAATAATCTGGTCGCACAGCGCGGCGACTTCCTGCATGATGTGGCTGGTGAACAAGACGCATTTACCAGACTCGCGCAGGCGCTGGATGAACTGGCGCATGGCGCGGGTGCTCATCACATCCAGGCCGTTGGTTGGCTCGTCGAGCAGGACATTTTGCGGGTTATGCACCAGGGCGCGGGCAATCGCCACCTTGAGTTTTTCGCCGGTCGAGAAGCCCTCGGTTTGGCGGTCGGCAATCTCCTGCATATCGAGCATCGCCAGCAGGGAGTCGATTTGTTTTTCGAGCGCTTCCCCGCCCAGGCCGTGCAAGCGGCCATAGTAGCGGATGTTTTCGCGGCTGGTCAGGCGCGGGTACAGCCCACGCGCATCGGCCAGCACGCCAATCCGGCGCTGCACTTCGAGCGGGTCGCGGGTGATGTCGAAGCCATCCACCTGCGCCGCGCCGTTATCGGGCTTGAGCAGGGTGTAGAGCATCCGCAAGGTGGTGCTTTTACCCGCGCCATTGGGGCCAAGCAAGCCGGTAATCTGCCCATTGGCGGCGGAAAACGAGACTTTTTGCACGGCTTTGACTTTGCCAAAGGATTTGGAGAGGGATTGGACTTGTATCATGGTGAAATTTCTTTCGAATGAGTGGCGCAAAATGGCATTTTGCGCTACGTTACGGGCGCGGCCCGTTAAAATCGACAAAAAAGGGCGGCGGCAGGATGTTGGCGGCGCAGGAGGTATCCAACCCGGCCAGCGAACCGGCCCTGACAAAATCACGCAGGATGTTGGCGACGCAGCGGCTGGCGAGGTTGCCGTGTCCCATGCCGGGGAAGATGATGTGGAGGTCGTTGCTGAGACTCTCCGCCGCTTTCTCAGCGTGATACGGCGGGGTGATGGGGTCCGCTTCGCCGGAAAGAATCAGGACGGGAACATCCGACTGCACCGGGGCGCGGAACCCGGCTGAGACCTCCCCGCGCGGCCATTCGGCGCACACAGCGGCGAAATCAATCGTCCGGTCGATGAATACGCTCTCCGCGCCGCGCCGGGCGGCTTCTTGCGGGTTAATCAACAGGGCATCCTCGGTACAGGTCACGGCGTAGAACATGCCATCGTATAACCCGGCATTGACCATGAATGCCGCTGAAACCAGCGGGACGTAGTTTTCCTCGGTGTATGCGGCATGGATGGAAACCGGCAGGGTGGCAACCAGGTCGGGAACGTAGAGCGTGCTAAAGACCATGTTCGTCAACAGGCGCGGCGTCACCGTCAGTTCCAGCGGGCGGTTGGTGAGCGGGTGCGGGATGGTGATTTCTGCCGAATTCTGCTCCAGGCGGGCCAGGACATCGCCAAATTCCTGTTCCAGGCTCGGGAAGGCCTCGTTGCAGGCGGGGTCGGCGGCGCAGCGCGCAAAAAACGCATCGAGGGCGGCCTGGCCGTCAACGGCGGCATCCATGAACATCACAAAATCCGCTTCCACCACCGCATCGAGCATGACGGTGCGCACCCGCTGCGGGAACAGGCGCAGGTAGGTGAGCGCGGCGCGCGTGCCGTAAGACGCGCCGTACAAGTTGATGGTTTCGTAGCCAAGCGCGGCGCGCACCTGGTCGAGGTCGGTCATGGCGATTTCGGTGGTGTAGAAGCGCGGGTCGGCTTCCAAGCGCTGGGGACAGGTTTTCAACTGCTCGAGGGCCTGCGCGTCGGTCAGGGTTTCGTCTTCCATATCCAGGCAGCGCAGGGGATTCGATTTGCCCGTGCCGCGCTGGTCGACCAGGACAATATCGCGGCTTTCGTGGATGTCGTACAGGAGCGGCAGCAGGCTGGGGAAGGTCTCGATGGCCGATTGGCCGGGGCCGCCCGCCAGCAGGAAGAGCGGATCGGGATCGGGATTGCGCTTGATGGCCGGGACGACGGCGATGTTCAGGTCAATTTGCCGCCCGCCGGGGTTGGCTCGGTCTTCTGGAACAGTCAGCACGCCGCAGCGGGCATCGGTCTGCGAACCGCGCGGTGAGACCAGGGCACACTCTTCCAGCGGAATCGAGGGCTGGGGCGCGGTTGGCAGGCTTTGAGTGGCGCAGGACGCCAGGAACAGGGTTAGAATCAGGGGGAAGAAAAATTTTGGTCGCATGGTTTTATCTACGGTATCCCAATCGAAAAGTTAAAGTATTTTACCAAATGATTTTTTTCACAATTCGAGGCTAAAATAACGATATGAACACACTCCCCATCACCCACTTATTCTGGAGCGACCTGCCCGATGGCTGGCAGGATTTGGTGCGCGAATGCTTCCACCCGGCTTATGTGGGCATTTGCGAAGCCTATTCAGAAATTGACGATGTTGAAGGAAAAATCGGGCTGATGATTGGTTACGGGCGCGAAGACGAGTTGCGCGCCTGGGCTATCCATGCCGAGGGGCGGCTGGTGGGCCTGTTGACCGGCAAACTCTCCGAGCGACGGTTCCTGCTCTACGACCTGTTCGTCAGCCCGACCATGCGTCGCATGGGATTGGCCCGCCGTCTGGTAATCGAAGCGATGCAGGCGTTCGATGTAGATGAAGTCACCGCCGAGGTGAACCGCGCCAATGTCGCTTCGCAAGCCCTGTTCCAAAGCCTGGGTTTTTCTGCCACCCGCGCCTCCGACTGGTACGTGCTTCACCCACCCAAAAAGGATGACCATGTTTGAAATTGCCCCTCACCTGGCAGCGCGCTCCCTGTTCGAGCCGCTTGATAATCACCTGTTAATCGGTGCGTTTTTCGAGGGCGGCCTGCCGGCCGCCAAACTGGTGGTGGACCATCCCACCGCGCCGCGCGCCGCGTTCTTGCGTTACAACAGCCGCATGATTTTCGCCGGCGATTCATCCCTGGAGACCTTCAATGCCAGTTTACGCCAGTCGCTGACCGAAGACATCATCCCGGCCATGCTGGCTGAAGGCAATGATGCCGCGCTGCTGGTGTTTGGCGATGGCTGGCCCACAGCGCTGGAAACAATTTTTGCCGGTTTTGAACTGCTCAAAGGACAGCGGCTCTACTTTGAAAGCAACCCACAGACCGCCGAAACAGAAATCGGCCTGCCGCCAGGGTTTACGCTGCGCCAGGTGGAGCGCGCCTTTCTGGCGAGCGGCATCACCGGGCTGGATGCCCTGCGCGAGGAAATGTGCTCGGAACGCACGTCGGTGGAAGATTTCCTGGAAAACAGCTTTGGTCTTTGCCCGGTGTACGAAAATGAACTGGCTGGCTGGTGTCTCTCGGAATATAACACGGGCGAACGCTGTGAAATTGGAATCGCCACCCTGGAGCCGTTCCAGCGCCGGGGCGTCGCTGCCAGCCTGACCAGGGCTTTCCTGGCCGAGGCCCGGCGACGCGGCTATGGGCGAGTTGGTTGGGATTGCTGGGAGCGGAACACGGCTTCCGCCGCATCCGCAAAAAGAGCCGGGCTGCTGCTGGTAGAGCAGTACCCGGCCCTGGTGGCGCTCTTTTCGCCCGAAGGCTAACCCGCCCGGTTTTCTCCCAGCATGAAGTAGAAGGTTGCCCCCTGCCCTACTTCCGATTCTGCCCACACTTTGCCGCCGTGCCGGTGAATGATGCGCTGGACGGTGGCGAGGCCTATGCCAGTGCCTTCAAACTCGCTGGCAGAGTGCAGTCGCTGGAAAGCGCCGAACAATTTATCGGCGTAGCGCGCATCGAACCCTGCGCCGTTATCGCGCACAAAATAGACAGTTTCGTCCCCTATCGTTTCCACGCCAAATTCGATGCAGGCCTGTTCTTTTTTCGAGGTAAATTTCCAGGCGTTGCCGAGCAGGTTTTCCAACACGACCCGCAGCAGGCGAAAATCACCATAGGCGATTGCCTGACCTGCCACAACGCGCTCCACTTGCCTTTCGGGATGCTCCCGTCCGAGGTTTTCCAAGATTTCGCGCGCCAATGGGCTGAGGTCTAATTCTTCGCGGCGAAGCGCAGCGCGGCTCATGCGTGAGAGACCTAACAGGGCATCGACCAAATGACTCATATTTTCGTTGGCAGACCGGACGCGCTCCAACAATTCCTGAGCTTCCGGGCTGAGTTCGTTGGCGTGTTCATTCATAATTATCCGTGAAAAGCCGTCTATGGCCCGCAGTGGGGCGCGCAGGTCATGCGAAACCGAGTAACTGAAAGATTCCAGTTCGCGGTTGGCTTCTTCCAGTTGGGCGGTGCGCTCCTGAACGCGCTGCTCCAGGTCGGCATTCAATTGCAGGATGCGCTGCTCGGCCAGCACTTTTTCGGTCACGTCGCGCAAGATGCCTTCGTGAAAGAGAATGTTGCCATGTTCATCGCTGACATAATAGCCATGGTCTTCGACCCAGATTTCTGAGCCGTCTTTGCGGCGCATACGGTAAATTTCGGTGCCAAACCCACCCTCGGCAAGAAGTAAACTATCACGCTCGGTTGGGTCAAAGTACAGTTCAGATTTGATGTCAATTCCCAGCATTTCCTCCCGGCTGGCATAGCCAAACATCTTGACCATCGCCGGGTTGACTTCGACGAATTTGCCCGCCCGGGTGCTGCGATAGACTCCATCCAACATTTGCGTAAAGAGAGAGCGATAGCGTTCTTCCGATTCGCGCAGGGCTTGTTCGGCCTGTTTGCGCTCGACTTGCGCGAATAATTGCGCGGTAAAGTGCGCCACCGCGCTCAAAAACGAGTGTTCATCGGAATGCCAGTCGCGCTCGCCGCCAATATGCTCGGCGCAAATGACACCCACCAGACGGCCATCTTTTTGGATAGCGACATCGAGCATCGCGCCAATACCAAACAACGGCAGGTAATTGCTGACGAATTCTTGGGTTCGCTGGTCATGGTAAACGTCGGGCGCGCTCAAAATGCTTTCTTGCAACAAAACCTCGAAATACCCTGGGAAATCAGCAGCCTGCAAGACATCTTGCGTTGCCCGAGGCGGCTGTCCAGTTTCGCGGAGCATCAGACAGCGTAGTTCGGCGTTATCAGCTGAAAGCAGCCAAACTCTGGCCCTGGCAACGTTCAAGACATCAGAAATGATGCGGGTTATTTCTTTGAGCGCTTCAGAAATATCACTTTGGGCAATTGTTTCGTTAAGCGTTAATTGCGCCAGGGCGTTGCGCTGTAATTGCGCCCGAACGGCGCTTTTTTTAAGTGATTCTTCGGCTTGTTTACGAGCGGTTACATCGCGGGCTGAGCCTACCACGCCCAAGAGTTCGCCATCATCATCGTATAGGGGAGCCTTGTGGACATCCAGGTAGAGGAATTGGCCTTGGACATTGCCATACTCATCGAACTGCATCGGCTTGAGTTCTTGCAGGGTAATCGCATCAGAATCGCGGCAGATTTCGCCAAAGGTGTGCCATTGGGGGTTTTCGGGATGGGCGGCGCGCTCACGGAGGGCAAAGAACAGGTCAGTTTTTCCGAGCGGCTCAGTGGTATCGGCAGCGTTGAGTAGTTGGTCACAAATAGACTGGTTGGCAAAGATATATTCCTGTTGCAGGTTCTTGGCCCAGAGCATATCGGGCATGGTATCGGCCATCAGGCGCAGGAGCGAGGACAACTGCCGGTATTGCTTTTCGCTGGCGCGCAGCGACTCGGCAGCGCGTTTCTGTTCTGAAATGTCGAAGATTACAGTGATGTGAGTACTCGGCGGTTCGCCAGGATTCCAGAGCGGCGAAACGGTCAACAGTACCCAGACCAGCATTCTATCTTTACGAACATAGCGCTTCTCCAGCGTAAACTCACGAATCTCGCCACGTTTTAAACGCTCGAGTAATTCCAAATTTTGTTGCAAATCATCAGTGTAAGTAATGGATGAGAAATCGATACTTTCCATTTCCTGACGGGTGTAACCCAAAATATCGCAGTACTTCTGGTTGACTTTAAGAAAGCGCCCGGTATTGGTATCACCCTGGGCCACCCCTACCCCGGCGTTTTCAAACAAAACCCGAAAACGTTGCTCGCTTTCGCGCAAAGCCCGTTCGGTGCGCCGCGCTTCGGTCACATCCCTCACCAAGACCAGGACAGAATCCTGGTTGAGCCGTGTCATGCGGCTCTCGAAGAACATCTCTTGGCTGCCAACTGCGATGGAGTAATCGTAAATTTGCATTTGGCCGGTTTGCAAGGCGAGACGGACTTTTTCTGCCGTCAGGTCGGCCAGGTAGGGGGGCAAAATTTCATCAACCGGGCTGCCTATCACTTTTTCGGGGGGTTGCATCAGGCGCGTCGAGTCGCTTGCGATGCAGTCGAGAAAGACCAGGCTCGAGTCAATCACAAACAAAAGGTCTGGCTGCGCAGCGAGGATGGCGCGGTTGCGCTCCAGGCTGCGACGTAGTTCCGTTTCAGCATGTTTGCGGGCTGTGATATCACGCACAATGGATAAAAACAGCCCATTCGGCAAGTTGGCATTGGTGACTTCCACCGGAACGCGCATCCCATCCTTGCGAACATCCATGCTCTCAAAGGGTTTGCTGCCGTATAAGGTCAATTCATTTTCGATAGCGTACTTCCTGCGACCCACTTCCGGCGCAATCAAGTCTGGAACACGCATTTGGAGCAGTTCTGCGCGGGTGTAGCCGAGCAATTCGCAAGCGCGCTGGTTGACATCGATAATCTGGTCTTCCCCATCTTCGACGAAGATGGCATCGTTGGCTCGCTCGAACAAAGTACGGTAACGCGCCTCACTCTCACGCAGCGCGTCTTCCATTCGTTTGCGTTCAGTGATATCGGCAAACACGCCCAACAGGCAAAGAGGCTGGCCGCTGGCATCGGTCACCTGGCTGGCTGCCACCTCGACAAAGAAGGTTGAGCCATCGCGATGTTTGCCGAACAGTTCGCCGCGCCAATTACCACGCTGCCGCAAACTGATTATCACCTTAGAAGCATTATCGGGTTCCTGCCAGAATTCGACAGAACTCCTGCCAAGCACCTCAGTTTCGGCTTCATATCCCCACATCGACAGGAAGGCCGGGTTGACAAAGGTCAGGTTGCCATCGAGGCCAGCCAGCGCAATCCCGTTGATCGAACCGGCAATCGCCCATTCCTTGATTCGCAGCAGGTCTTCCATGCGCTTGCGCTCGGTGATGTCGAGGAAAGCGCCCACCATGCCCGCCGCCTGGCCGTTGGCATCCAGGAACACGTCTTTGGCAAATATCACCGGCCTGGTCTGCCCATCCTTGTCCCTTAACTTGAACTCGTATACCTGGTGTTCCTGGTTGCGCATTAAATCCAGGTCTTTTTGGTGATATATTTCGGCCATTTCGCCCGGCCACAGCTCGTGGACGGTTTTGCCGCGCAGCGTTTCCGCCGAAACCCCGGTGATTTCGGTATATACGTCGTTGCAGCCCAGGTAACGACCTTCGCGGTCTTTGAAGAACACCGCCACCGGAACAGCGCGCAGCAGCGAATTGACGAACTGGTTATTCTCGCGCAGGGCCTGCTCGGCCTGGATTTGAGCGCTGATGTCACCGTATGTAATTACAACCCCATAGCCCGGTACAGGCAGGGGAGCGGCGCTAACATTGAGCCAGGTAACAGTCTCATCGGGTTTGAGAATGCCCATGCGCACATTTTCGACCAGGCGCTGCTCGGTGAGGGCGCGCACGCTGGCAAATTCATCCGGCGGCATGGGCGCGCCATCTTCGCGGATAATGCTCCAGGACAGGCTATCAATATCGCGCTGGATATGTTCTTCCTTCGGGATGTCTAACAGTTTTTCGGCAGTCTGGTTGGTTTCCAGGATTCCGCCCTGCTCATCGGTCACGCTGATGCCCAGGGGGAAGGTCTCAAACAGGGTCTGGTATTTGGCGAGGGCAATATCACGCTCGCGCTCGGCCTGCTTGCGCTCGGAAATATCCCGTCCAAAGAAGGAGGCCCCCATCACCTGGCCGTCATGCACAATTGGGTTGACCGCCACTTCGACATAGATGGTCGCGTTGCCGGTTTCTATCGCATCGACAAAAATAAATCGTTCTCCGTTGAAGGCGCGGTCGTAACGCTCTTTCCAGGCTGGCCGCATGGCTTCGGGCAGGGCTTGCAGAATATTGACACCCGGCGCCAGCCTGACGCCAAACACGGCTTCAAAAGCCTGGGCAAAGACATCATTGGTGTAAAGAATTTCGTAATGGGTGTCGATGGCCCAAATGTTATCGAGCGAATTTTCGATAATGGCGGCCATGTTGGAGCGGGTCTGGTCCAGGGCTGTCTCGGCCCGCTGGCGGCGGTGGATGTTTACCAGCAAGCCAGCAAAAATTTTGAGCAGGCGTTGCTCGTCATCTGAATAGAAACGGATTTGGCGCACCGAGTCGAAGCCAATAAAGCCGAGGCAGGTTGGGCCATCCATCAGTGGCACGGTCAGCAGGCTTTTGATTGCCTGGGCTGTCATAAGGTCTTTTGCCGTGCCCGGCGGAAGCGCCTGCACGTCTGCGATATGGACGGACTGCCCCAGCAGGTGAGTGGTCACCATGTCGGGGGCAGTTTCCAGCGGCACGGCTTGCAACTGGTCAATGAACGGTGTAATGCCTTCCGCGCACCATTCATGCGTGTTGGAACAAGTTCCCGCCTGGAAATCGAAATCAAAGATGTAGGCCCGGTCGGCCCCAACGAAGGCGCCGATTTCGGCCAGCGAATTGTCCAACGCCGCCGAAACCCCCGCCGGGGGCAGGTTGATGTAGGTCAACGAAATATCCATCAACAGACGTTGGAAGCGGGTTTGCTGTAAGAGCGATTCTTCGGCTTGTTTGCGCTTGAGGGCAACGCCAATCACATCTGCCACAGATGCCAGGATGTGAACGTCTTCATTGCTCCAGTTGCGGGGCGTTTGGCAGTCATCCAGGCCGATGAATCCCCACAGGTCGTCATCCTGAAAAATGGGGAGTATCAGGAGGGAAACGATGCCCTGGGCGGCCAGGATTTCCCGCTCCGGGTTGTCCATTTCAGAGACCACCCCCTTGAAGGCTTGCCGAGAACGCAGGACCGGCAGGAGGGTGGGCGCGCCCATGCTGTAGGGCAATCGCTGTAAGTCGGGGTTATTAATCTGCGGTTCGATGCCCTCCGCGCAAAACTCATGGATTTGCGACATGCAGGGTTGCCCATCGGGCTCCTCGTGACGGAATATAGAAGCGCGATCCGTTCCCGTTGCAGCGCACAGGGTAGAAATGACGCGGGCCAGCATGACATCCGGGTTTTCGGAGCCGGCCAGGATTTCGATACATTCCGTTGCGCAGCGCCGATACCGGAGATGGCGTTGCAATGTCTCCTCCGCCCGTTTGCGCGCGGTGATGTCGCGAGTGATGCCTTCGACCGCTACCAATCGCCCGACCGCATCATGCACTGGCGTAATCCGGCTCTCCATCCAACGAGTCGCCCCATCTTTGCCAATCCAGCGCATAAACAAAGGCTGTTCGGGAGGAGTCCGCTGCTGTAGATAGTTGGCCATCAATCCGGCGTCGTCGGGGTGAGCCATATTGAGCATAAGATACGGGTCGGCGTAACAGTCTTCCGGGCTGTATCCGGTAATCGCCTGGACGGCTGGATTGATATAGGCCAGGCCCATCTCCGGGAGCAGGTTGTAACGAAAGATGATGTCAGGGGCGTTTTCGGCCAGCCGCCGGTAACGTTCTTGGCTCTCGCGCAGGGCCTCCTCGGTCTGCTTGCGCGTGGTGATGTCGAACATGACCCCATGCACCCCAGTCGGCTGGCCGCTTGCGTCGCCCAAGCGGATGGCATGGTCATCCACCCAGACCATGCGACCATCGGGACGATAAAGGCGGTAGTTTTCGTCAAAGGGCTGACCAGTTTCAACGGTTCGCCGGTAGGCCGCCAGCACGCGCGGGCGGTCTTCGGGGTGCATCATGTTTCCCCATTCTGCCGCATCTGCCTGCATCCACGCCTTGCGTGAAACCCCCAGCATGGACTCGATTTGCGGGCTGATGAAGGAAGAACGCCCGCTGCCATCGGCCTGGTCTATGTATGTGACGGCGGGAATTTGCTCCACCAGGGCGCGATAACTGGCTTCGGCGGCTCGCAGGGCTTCCTCGGCTTGTTTCCGGTCGGTGATGTCGCGGGTAACGCCCATGATTCCGGTAATCTCACCGCGCGCATCGCGTAAGAAGGACAGATGAATCGAAGTCCAGATTGTCGCGCCGGAGGTTGTAGAATGCTCAACTTCGAGAAAGCGTGTCCGGTTCTTATCTACGCCCGGCTGACTGTCTTTTTGGGTTTCTTCGGCAAAAACCTGCTGAAAAAGGGCAATTGTCGCCGGGGGATGTCTTTCCTCCAGGCTGAGCGTGATGTATTTTTCCGGTGTATCACCGGTTAATTTTTGAATGGAGGGGCTGACATAAGTGATATTGAAGGACAGGTCGGCAGTCCAGACCACATCTGAGATGTTTTCGGCCAATTGGCGGTAACGGGCTTCGCTCTCGCGCAGCGAATTTTCCATTTGTTTTCGCGCAGTAATTTCGGTGTGAATACCAACCAAACCAACGAGATTTCCTGCCTCATCAAAATTTGGATAGGCGCGCAGCAATATGTTCAAAATCCGTTGATCATGCGCGTACATTTCCACTTCGCCAAGCCATGGGCAGCCTTCCATAACGGACGCAAAAACCTGCCGACCAATTTCATGATCCACATACAAGGTTTCAGGCGGATTTTCCCCAACCTCGCCAAACAAGCGGCTGAAGGCTTCATTCTGGTAATAATGCTTTCCCTCGGGCGTGGACATGCCAATTGCATCTGATGAATTCTCCACCAGCGATTTGAACACACGCAGGGATTCCTCGGCTTGTTTTCGCGCGGTAACATCATTGAAAGTCGTTGCCAGTAGCTCACCAACGGGCTGGGTGGTAATCTCCACAAGGCGGCGGATGCCATCTTTGCAAACAACCTGATGGATGCGAGTCGGCGTAGGCACGCCGCGCTCCAACGCCAATTCCACATCTGCCTGCCAGGTACTCATCACCTGCTGGCGGTACGGTTCATCTGGATAAGCGAGTTTCAACCAATCATCCACGGTGGGAATATCTTCGAGGGTATAGCCAAAAACTTCGGTAAACATCCGGTTATGGACAAGTATCCGCCCCTGCCGGTCTGCAATCCCAATTGGGATGGGCAGGAAATGGATGGCTTCCCGAAAACGGCGTTCACTCGTTCGCGTTTCGGCCAATAACTGGCGAAAATCGATGGCGCTCTGCCGGGCGCGCTTGCGCCAAACATGCGCCAGGAAAGCCGGGTTTGGTTTTCTGAATTTTCTCATGCTGACCTCGCAATAATATTCTACGCTATTTCTGGCAGCGAGGAACATTTTCAGTGGGGTTTATGCTAAACTGATGCGCATGATATCGATAACAAAAAAACATACGCTACTGTTGCTCTCGAAACAGGCTGGCGATTATGCGCCGCTCTTGGAAGCGGCCAACCTGCCCAACCTGGAAATTGTGGTTGGTTTAACACCCTGCCCCACTGACTGCGATATCGCCTTTGGGGAACCGAATCTCATCCGACAGATGCTCCCGCGCCTGCCCGGCCTGCGCTGGGCGCAAAGCACCTGGGCCGGGGTCGAACCGCTGCTCGACCCGGCCCTGCGCCATGACTACACGCTAACCAATGCGCGCGGCGTCTTTGGCGGGTTGATGTCTGAATACGTACTGACCTATTTGTTACTGCATGAGCGCAAAGTTCTCCAACGATTAGAGGCGCAAAAAGAGCAGCGCTGGGAGGCCTCGCTGACCGGCACATTGCGCGGCAAGACCATCGGCCTGCTGGGAGTCGGCTCAATTGGCGCAGAACTGGCGCGGACGGCTAAGTTTTTCGGCATGACGGTGCGCGGGTACACGCGGGAGAGTGAGACAAGTAAACATGTAGACAGGTACTATCATGGGGAAACGATCCTTGGCTTCGCCAGGGGCTTGGATTACCTGGTTTCGGTTTTGCCCAACACCTCAGCCACCCGCAAGATTGTGAGCGCAGATTTGCTCGCCCAACTGCCGCCTCATGCCCTGTTCATCAACGCTGGGCGCGGGAGCGCGGTGGATGAATCGGCGTTGCTCCAGGCCCTCGAAACGGGAGCCATTTCCGGCGCGGTGTTGGATGTCTTCGAGCAGGAACCGCTCCCGGCGGGGCATCCGTTCTGGAGGATGAAGAATCTCATCATCACCTCCCACACCTCCGCGCCCAGTTTCCCGGCGGAGATTGCGAAGGTATTCATCGAGAATTATCAACGCTACATCGTAGGCGCGCCGCTGGAGCATGTCGTCGATTTCGAGCGCGGGTACTAAAACGCCAGGTTTTCCCCCAGGCGAATTGGGATTTCGGCTTCAAGCGAAACCGGGATGACCATCCACCAGCCCGCGCCGCCCGGGTCGCCGTTGCGTCGCCAGGCGTTCCACAGGCCGCCCTCGCCGTAGTAAGGCGCGGATTTCGTCCCGCCCGTCAGAGGGTCGATGTAGGTGACGGTGACGGCGTATTTGTTGCCAGATGCCACCGAGATACCGGTGACAAGCACAAAATGCGCGCCAGAGCGCGGTTCATCGAACAAGGTCAGGGCGTCGATGATGATGGGATTGCCACGCCGCAGCTCGCTGAACAACACGTCGAGACCATCCTGCGGATACAACGCCTGACCGCTGGAACTATTTTTTGTGTAATGACGGATGATGTTGAGCATGTTGGCCGGGCTGGTGTAGGGATATTTCGTTTCGGTATACCAGCCCCACATTTCGGCATAAGTCAGGATGTCGCGCTCGCTGGCGCCCGCTAACGGATAGGCATAGTGATAAGCCATCGCCAAAACCGCCGGGCCGCAGGAGGTGATTTTGGACTGCCGGAGCGGCCTGACGGGTAGCTGGATGAATTCCCCATCCGAAGGCAAGGCGCGCGCCGGGTGTGGAGAAACCAATAGACCAAAACCAGCCAAACACAAGAACAGGGGGATTAGTAAAAAACGTCCCAAAGGTTGCTGATAAACGGCGAAATCTTTCATCAAAGACCTTCGGGACGGTACCTGCGGAATGAATTCCGCCTTACAAGGATGATTTCTCCATGTGCATCGGCATGGACTGGTCGCCTTCCACATAATCAGAGATGATGATCAGGATATTGGCGACCATCCCGCCGGGGTTGCGCCAGCGATGCTTCAATTGCGCAGAAAAGAGCAGGCTATCGCCCGCCTCGAGCAAATATACCTTGTTCTCGAGCTGGTATTCCAACTGTCCGCGCAGGCAGTAGACAAACTCATGCCCGGTATGGACGACGCTGTTTGGACCGCTGCTGGCTCCGTTTTCCAGGGTCAGCATGAAGGGCATCATCCGGCCCGAAAACTGCTCGCCGCCCAGGCCTTCCCACAGGCCGCGCATAAAAGGCAGCCGGGGACGTTCCTCGCCTTTCAGGAAAACCACCTTTTTGCGGGATGATTCGGGGCTGAAGAAATCTGTCACCGGCACGCCGAGCGCATCGGCCAGGCGATAGAGCGTGGAAACGGAGGGCGAGGTTTTGCCGCGCTCGATCATGCTCAAAGCATTGGCAGACAGGCCACTCATCTGTGCCAGGGTACGCATGGAAACCTTGCGCCCCTCGCGCAGCTGGCGCAGACGAATACCGACATCGATGGAAATGGCTTCCCTTGATAAAGTGGGCATACTGACGCTCCTGAACTCATCCTTTTTGTGAGTGTACCACAATTCCGACCATTATTATCTTTTATAAATATGACAGCCACTTTTGACGTGACTGTCATATTTATTTCGAGAACCTGATTTGGAACTCAGGGCGTGGGGCTGGGTTCAGGGGTCGGCGGCTCTACCGTTACTTCCAGCGTGGGCGTGATGAGCAAGGCCGGGTCGATGGTGGGAGTGGGCGGGTAACACTCAAGGAACAACTGGTTATATTTGGCGGTATACGTGTTATCGAGCGGGCTGATAGTTGCTGCCTCGTTCCAAATATCAATAGCCTGGCAGCGGTCTTTCGGCCTTTGTTCCAGCGATTTCAAATCGCCATAATTAAGCAAAGCCTCGCGGTAACGCTGCCCGGCGGTAATTCCAGTTGCATCGCGCAGGCCGGGGTACAGGCGATAAACCTCACCAAAGTAAGTTGCAGCCTGCGGCCAATCGACACCCATGAAAGAGGAAGCCTGGATGAACATGCGCGCCCCGGTGCGCAGGCTGAGGGCCTGGTTGTCGAGCGGGCCAAAGCGTTCGGCCAGGGTCAGGTCATAAATGCCGCCTTCGAGGTTGGTTGAGGTGAAAGCGCCCCGGCCCAATATCTGGTCAATGCCGCGATTGCGCAGGGCAACGTAATACATCCCATCGACTTCGACAACGTGAAAAGCCGGGTCAGCCTTGCGCAGCGCATCAAGCGAACCAACCGCGCCATCCCAATCCTTAGTCTGGATTTGCTGGCGAGCATTGGACAAGATGGTCTCCTGGGCGCGCATGTCAGGTGTTGGGGTCAGCGTAGGCGTGGGAGTCGGCGGCAGGGTGGGGGTGATGGAGAGTTTGACCTGCGCTTCGATCAACATATCGCTCACGCCGGGATAACTGGCGTCTTTTTGCAAGATAAATTCCAGCCGCATGCGGGCAACTTCATACTGTCCGGCGTCCATATCCTGGCGGGCAAGCGCGAATTGTTCATCGAGTTGACCGGTTATTTGGGCTTTTTCAGCCACCAGGCGGTCAGAAATTCCCATGCTATAACCGCCCAGGCTGCCAAGGGCGATGACCAAGAGCAATACCAGCAGGCTAATCCAAAACGATGCGATGCCCCGCCGCTTGACCTTCCCGCCCTGCTGCGCTGCGGGGGCCTTGTTGGGTTGTGTATCCGATAGGTTGTTAGGGGTAGATTCAGACATAGGCGCGATTATACCCTTTGGGGCAGTTTCTATCAAAGTTCACAAACGGAAAAGCAGGCGAAATTCAGACCAGACAAGGACGAGGGCCAGGAGTCCGCCCACAAACATCCCTGCCAGGGCAGTCGGAACCGCCCCGCCGGGCAGGTAGAGCGCCAGGCTGTAGGCCGTAATCCCGCCTAACAGGGCGGCTACTACTCCCTTACCGGCTGCCGTCAAAACCTGCACCGGGCGTTCCAGCCGCCGGTTGAGAATGACGAGCATGAAAATCGCCTCGCAGGCCAGCGAAAGTTCAGCGGCGGCAATCACATACGGGCCAATATCGCGCAGCAGGGTCACGCCCGTAATGCCGATGGCAAGGTAAATCACCAGGCGCAGCATGACGCCAAAAAGCGGCATGAGCGGCTCTTTACGGGCATAGAATGAGCGCGACAACGTTTCCTGCATGGCGTAACCGGCCAATGTGAGCATATAAACACGAGACGTTAAAGCCAGCAGGTTGGTTCCATCTTCGTCGAAGCCAAATGCGACCGCCACGAGCGGCTTAATTCCGGCTATGACAACCGCCGCCACCGGGATGGTGAGCGCAAGCAAGACGCGCATGGCCTTTTCAAGCGTCTCCGAGAAGGTTTTCCACTCACCTTTGCCTGCAAATTCGGCCAGCGAGGGTAATAAGGCGGTGGCAATTGCCGTGCCGAGCAAGGTTTCGGGAACCTGCATAATCATCCAACCGTAGGTCAGCGCCGAGATGGCGCCCTCCTGGTCGAGCCGCGAAGCGAGGTTATCGCGGGCCAGGAACATGACCTGGATACCGAGCATGGTCAACAGACGGGGAGCCATCAGCTTGAGCGCCTCGATTAAGCCGGAGTTGCGCACGTCCAGCGAGGCGGTCCAGCGGAACTGGTACTTAATCAGGCCGGGGACCTGAATCAGCAGGTGAAGCGCCGCACCCAGGATAGCGCCGTACACCAGGCCGTGAATCCCCAAGCCAAGCGTTGGGAGCGTGACCGAACCAAATGCAAGCGGTTCGACAGGCGCGAAGAAAATCGCGCCGACAATTTGGCCGACGTTATAGAAAAACGGGGCCAGCGCAGGCAGGAGGAAATGCTGGTTGGCCTGTAAACCGCCCATCACCAGGCCGCTGAGCGAGAAAACCATCAGGGAGATGAGATTCAGCCGCATCAGGTCGGCGACCAATTCTTGCTGCTCTGGGCCGAAGCCAGGCACAATCCCCGCTTCGGCGCTGACAATCTGTTCGGCAAAAATAGCGACGAAGAACGCCATAACGCCAGTGGCGACAAACATCAGGTTGGCGACCCGCGAGAACAAATCCCAGGCGTCGTCGCGCCCGCGCAGGGTGATGGATTGGCGCAGGAGCGGGATAAAAGCCATCGAAAACGCGCCACCCGAAATCAGCGCGAAGAGCAGGTCGGGCAGGTTGTTGGCCGAGTTGAAGGCATCCTGCAAGGGCAGGCTGAAAGTGCGCGAGACGATGAACAGGCGCCCGAAGGCCAGGATTTTATCCAGGCCAAACATGAAGAACAGGAGCAGGGATGTGCGGGTAAGATGAGATAGTTTTTTCATGGAGAATCGCCGGGATGTAATCTCGATACGCCCCGAAAAACCATTCCGGGCTACTCGACCAGCAGGGTATCGAAAAAGCAAAACGCCCCGCAATGATACCAGACTGCGAGGCGGTTCTTTTGGCAGGTTTTTCGGTTGTCCAGTTTACCGGTTTACCTGTTTCCTTGCTTCCTTGTCTATCGTTTTAGTGCTGATGGTCTGCCGGGTCGAAGTGTTCCGCGCCGGGCAGTTTTTCGGCCAGGACGTGTGGCTTGTGAATCAGTACCGGCATGCACTGCGGGCAGAGGGCATAACGCTCGCCGCGATATTCGAGAGAGAGCAGGGGGATTTCCTGGGAGGTGCGGCCACAATTCAGGCAGGTTTTTTCGGGCATGGTTGGCTCCTGTTCGGTAAATTTGCCCAAGGATACTGCCTTTTTCATCGCACCGCTGTGACAAAAGTCTCTATAAGGTTCCTTTGTACATCCCACCATCGACCGAAAGCATGACGCCTGTCAGGTATGAGGCCGCCGGGGAGAGCAGGAAGACGGCCACATTGGCAAACTCATCGGGCGAGGCCATCCGCCCCAGCGAGCTTTCCCGCGATTGCCTGGCAATTTCATCGGCAACGGAGGTCCCATTCATGCGGGCGCGGGCGGTCATCAGTTCGGTGACGCGCTCGGTCTCAGTCCAGGCTGGCAGGATTGAATTGAAGCGGATACCATCCTTACCCAATTCGAGCGCCAGTGATTTGGTCAGGCCGACTGTGGCGGCGCGGATAGCGTTGGAAAGCACCAGGTTGGCGATCGGCTGTTTGACCGAGTAGGATGTGACCGTCAACACGCTGGCCGAATCGGATTGGCGCAGGTAGGGCAGGGCCGCCTTAATCAGGCGCACATTGCTCATAAAGGACAGGTTAATGGCTTTCTGCCAGGTTTCATCGTCGAACGACTCGAACGCGCCCGGCGGTGGGCCTCCGGCGTTGCAGACCAACAAATCCAGCCCACCCAGGGTTTCCGCCGCATCGCGGACAACGGCTTCGGCCTCGCCCGGTTTGCTGACATCGGCGGGCAATCCATAGACCAGTCCGCGCGTTTCATTGGAAATTTTCAGGACGGCGGTTTGCAGGCGGGTGTCGTCGCGGCTATTGATGGCGAGCAGGCAACCTTCCCGTGAAAGCAGGCGGGCAGTGACAAATCCCAATCCACGCGAGGCGCCCGTCACCAGCGCGCGTTTTCCGTTTAGTTTTAAGTCCATAAAAATGTCTCCTGATAATGCCCACAAGTATACTACGAGTAAATTTCTATCCGCTGTTCAATTATTTCTCCTTCGCGCCAGTTGGATTCGACCCAGCGGCGGACGGTTTCGAGAGCAGATTGGAGATAGGCGGCGTCGTTGCCAATCATGGCGCAGCCGATGACGGCCTGCTGGTGGGCATCCTGTAAATCCAATTCGGCGACAGAGACGTTGAATTCACGATGCAAGCGTGAGAGCAGTGGTTTGATGGTGCCACGTTTCTCTTTCAGCGAGCCGCATCCGGGCAGGTGGAGGTGAATGGTCAGGGTGGCGAGCATGATTTGATTTACGATTTTGGATTTTGGATTTTGGATTTACGATTTACGGATTACGTTTTACAATGCCATTCATGGACACTGAAACCCACTACAACATCGCTCTTGATTATCTCTATTCCTTCGTGGATTATAGCCTGAAAAAAGCCGACCAACTGGCGGCGGCCAACTTTGACCTGGACCGCATGCGTCAGCTCACGGCGGCGCTCGGCAACCCACAGGAGGCCTACCCCATCATCCATGTCGCCGGGACGAAAGGCAAAGGTTCCACTTCGGCCTTGTGCGCCAGCGCATTGACCGCTTCCGGGCGCAAGACCGGGCTGTACACATCGCCACACCTGATTGACTTTTGCGAACGCTTCCAGGTCGATGGGCAGCCGATTTCGCACGAGGAACTGGCGGATTTAACGGAAGAAATCAAACCAGCTGTGGCCGCCATCCCGATGCTGACGACGTTTGAAATCACAACTGCGCTGGGGTTTCTGTATTTTGCGCGCCAAAAGGTGGATGCCGCGGTCATCGAGGTCGGACTGGGCGGGCGGTTGGATGCGACCAATATCATCACGCCGCGCGTTTCGGTGATTACGTCGCTGTCTTATGACCACATGGCTGTTCTCGGCGACACGCTGGCGAAAATCGCCGGGGAGAAAGCCGGGATTATCAAGCCGGGCGTGCCGGTGGTGTCCTCGCCGCAGAAACAGGAAGCGCTGGAAGTATTGGAGAGGGTTTCAGCAGGGAAAAACGCGCCTTTAACGGTGGTTGGCCGGGAGGTGGGGTTTAAAATTGGCGAACACTCCCTGGATGGACAAATTTTCGGGGTTCAGTCACCAGTTGTCAGTGAGCAGCCTGCCCCGAATGGGTTGGCGGGGTTTTCAGTGTTCAGAATCCCATTATTGGGAGATTACCAGGTAACGAATGCAGTTACGGCTTACGCGGCGCTGAAGCAGAGCGGGTTCAACCTGTCAGATGTGGAGATTGCGCGGGGTTTCGCCAGTGTCAAATGGCCGTGCCGCTTCGAGGTTGCCAGCCGGGAAAAGCCCACCCTGGTTTTCGACTCGGCCCATAACGAGGATTCGTTCGAGAAGCTGGCTGTGGCTTTAACGGAATATTTCCCCGGGCGGAAGGTGATTCTCCTCTTCGGCGTTTCGGAGGATAAGCATATTTTCGCTATGCTAAACGCAATGAAGGGTATAATCAGCCGCTTGCTTGTAACCCGCGCCGACCACCCGCGCGCGTTGGAGCCGGAAAAAATCATCGAAACGGTGAGACAGGTTGCAGTGGCGTATGAAACGGCTGCCCCCGTTGAAACGGCGCTGGCGCGGGCGCTGGAATTGGCCGCTGAAACGGGTGATGTCATCGTCTCGGCGGGCAGCATTTTTGTCACAGCGGAAGTGAAACAGGCATGGAATGCGGGAGCTTGCTCTCGATGACCCCTGTCCAACGGCAAGCCGTTGAACTCGAAAAACGGATAAAGAAATGAACAATATTCAAGACGATTGGGACGAAGAGGAAGAAGATTTCACAATGGCCATCAGCCAGCGGACGGAGGAGTTGTACCGCGTGCCGAACCACGAGACGAACAGCGATGGCGTGTTCGAGGCATTGGTGCTGCCAATGCGCGACCTGGTGGTCTTCCCGCGCATGGTTTCGCCGATTTTTGTGGATAACGAAGTCGCGCTGCTGACGCTGCAAACCGCCCAGGAACGCAACCAGACGGTCATTGGCCTGACCCAGAAAGACCCGGAGCAAAACGCGCCTAAAGCGGGCGATTTCCTGCCGGTGGGCGTGGAGATTGCGGCTGGTAGGCTGTTGACGATGCCGGACGGAAATTCGTCGGCGCTGGTGCAGGGACGGCGGCGGGTGCAGGTATTGGAGTTTACCCGGCTCACCCCTTATATCAGGGTGCGGGTGCGGGTCATCAACGAGCCAACCAAAGCAGACAAGCAGACCCAGGCACTGATGCGCTCGGCGTTGAACATGTTCGACCGCTGCGTGGAGTTGAACCGTTCCATCCCCGAAGAAGCGCACCTGTTTGCGCTCAATATCCAGGAGCCGGGCTGGCTGGCCGACATGATTGCGACGTCGATTTCAGTCTCGTTCGAGGAACGGCAGAAGTTGCTCTTGATGCCCGAACCGAAAGCGCGGTTGGAGCGCATCAACGAACTGTTGGCCGAAGAACTGGACGTGCTGGAACTGGAAGAAGACATCCACAATAAGGTGCAGAGCGAGGTCGATAAAAGCCAGCGCGAATTCTACCTGCGCGAGCAGATGAAGGCTATCCAGACTGAATTGGGCGAGGGTGACATCTGGACGCGGGATGTGAACGAACTGCGCCAGAAAGTGGAACAGGCCAAACTGCCCGAAGAAGCCCGCAAAACGGCGCTCAAGGAAATCGAACGCCTGAACCAGATGCCGCCGATGGCGCCCGAAGTGGGCATCATCCGCTCGTACATCGAGTGGATTCTGGAACTGCCCTGGTCGGTGTTTACCGATGACAACCTGGACGTTAACAATGCCGCAAAAATCCTGGATCGCGACCATTACGGACTGCAAAAG
>Ga0116204_1000317_pt1 | contig 26780 bp, 22 predicted proteins | sample LakKivwa52mmetaG_FD_94481 | JGI IMG/M metagenome (GOLD analysis project Ga0116204, IMG submission 94481) | Anoxic lake water microbial communities from Lake Kivu, Rwanda to study Microbial Dark Matter (Phase II) - Lake Kivu water 52m metaG | ecosystem: Environmental > Aquatic > Freshwater > Lake... | reverse complement strand
GGAACTGGAGGAAAAGAGAGCCGATTTACGGGCGCCGATACGGGAAGCGCGTCCATCGGTCGTGAAACCCACGGACCCGGTTATGACGGTGAGAGAAAAGGAGATCTCGTCGGTCGGCGAGGATGCGTTGGACAAGCCGCGGGGCAAGACAGGAGTGCAGCACGCCGACAAAGCGTTTGAAGCTGCTCCACCGGCGCAGCAACGGAAAGAGAAGACGGGCGATGCCGGCGCCGCATCCAGGGAAAGCATCGAAATGAGATCCGCGCCTTTACCGCCGCGAAAGACAGGTATAGCGGCCATAGAAAAGCGATCGGCCATCGACCTGACGATTCGGGTCAGAGACACAGACGTCGCCATCCGTGAGATCGAAGCGCGCCTCGGTCAGGTCAAGGCCCGGATCATCGAAAGGCAGCTCCGCAAGGGAAGTGAATTTCTAAAGGCTGAAATCGCAGCGCCAAATGTCGTCGCGTTACTGGATCTGCTCCGAGCGATCGGCAGGGTTGACCTTGAAAAGAGCCCCCTTGTCGTTCCGGAGGGGAATGCAATTGTCAGCATAGAAATCGTCAGTCATCCGTGATTCTGAAATAAAAATTTTTTTATTCGGATAAAAGAATTGATATCGCCGAATAATAGGAATAAACTTCGATCTGTTTGGATTTTATCAGGCTGTATCATCTAAGTGATTGAAGTAAGGAGGAAACCGATGCAGATAAAAAACCAAAAAATCAGACCAATCGTTCCCATTGTCCTTTTGATCATGGTGACCTTCTTTTTCCAGCCATACCCTGCCGGGGGGGCATCGGTTGTACGTACCGACAAGGACATCTATAATCAGGGTGAAATGATCGGGGTAAATTTCACGAATGCGCCGGGCAATGACAGTGACTGGATATGTATAGTGCCCGCAGGCTCTCCGGATACCGACGCCGGCGACTATAAGTACATGCCCAGGGGATTGGGGCAGGGTATCCTGATCTTTAACCCCCGCTCGCCAGGAAGATACGAGGCGAGGGCCTATTACAACTATCGCCGCAACGGATACGTGGTGTCCGGCCGCACTCTTTTTTCGGTTGCGGGTGATCCTGCAAGACAAGAGGCATTGGCTCCTCCCTCGGAAGGGATAGACCCCAACTACTCCCCGGAAGCCAACCTTCCTCCGCCGATCCCGTTTGTCGCACCGCCGAACGTGGTTGTATTGCCCGGTACCGATGTGTATCTCGTTCCGGACGTTCAGGTCGATCTTTTTTTCCAGGGGGGCTGGTGGTGGAGGCAATGGCGCGGCAACTGGTATCGTTCAAGATACCATGATCACGGATGGGCATATCATCGCAGTTATCCCACCTGGCATAGAAAAGTGCCTCATGATTGGAGACATAATTACAGGAGCCATGTCTGGGGTGGTCGTCCCTGGAACCCTCCCCAGATCCATCACGGCAATCTTCATAATCACTGGCGTGGCGGTCATTGGCGCAATGACCATGGATGGGGACGTCCTGGCGATGGTCGGGTTCGACCCGACCCGAAGGGCGGCGGTCATGACGGACGCAACCTGAAGGGCAGTGGTCGCGATCGACCCAACCCGAAGGGCGGCGGTCATGATGGACGCAACCTGAAGGGCAGTGGTCGCGATCGACCCAACCCTCCCAACGGGCAAATGAACAGAAGCGATGTCGGCGGTTCTCACCGTGGCGATCGCAGGTAATGGAAGGAAGGTACAAAAACCTGAGGGAACCCTGTATGGATGACTACCTCAAAAAAACGTTGGCGGCCCTTCGTTCCAGACATATCAAGGGAATTTTCGCTAAAGATTTTAAAGAGGCAAACCAGAAGATTTTGGACCTGATTCCCCAGGGCGCCGTTGTAGGATTCGGAGATTCGACTGCCGTCCGGCAACTCGGGGTTTTACAGGTTCTGGAAGAACGAGGGATCAGAATTTTAAACGCCTTCATCCCGAAGAGATCCGAGATCGACATCGGAGATTTCAGGCAGTGGAGGGAAAGGATTATTGATGAAGCTGCCCGCTGTGATGTTTTTCTGACCGGGACAAATGCCCTGACCAAGGACGGCAAACTCGTTAATGTTGATGCATCGGGCAATCGAGTTGCCGGGATGTTCTGGGGACATCCCCTTTCGATTGTTATTGTTGGAAGAAACAAAATTGTCCGCAATCTGGATGATGCCTTTGATCGGATTAAGAATATCATCGCCCCGACTCATTTTCGAATCAGGTGTGGCGAGTTGGGGGGCAGAAAAAGGGAAACGCCCTGTGTAGCCACCGGCAAATGCAACGACTGCCGCTCCAGCGACAGGGGGTGCAATATCTATACAATCATCGAAGGGAAGCCGGCCCGGACGGATTTACATGTCATCATTGTAAACCAGGATCTCGGCTTGGGCTGGGATGAGTCATGGCCTCAAAAGCGGATCACAAAAATCCTGGACGATTACAGAAAATTTGTCTGGCTTCCGGTCTGATTCAAATTTTCAATCTCAGGAAGGGGGCGGGACGGTCATGGGCAACCTTCATGGGACCAAGGCGGAAGACACGGAATGCTGTGGCTGCATGCAGCCCGAGCCAACGAAGAAGCTCTATGGTTATTGCACCATGTGCGAGATCAGGAGTTGTGTCCGAGCGAAAGGGTATTACTCCTGCCATCAATGTGACCAATGGCCTTGCAGCATAATAGAAAACTTCGGCCTGGCCACGGGTGTACCGGTAATGAAGCGGACGATCCCCTTATGGCGTGCCAAGGTAGCCGAGCTCGGTGATGAGAAAGGCAGTATAGAATGGGCACGGGCGGAGCTGGAGCGCTATCACTGCCCTGCCTGCGGGAAACCGCTCTTCAGGGGTGCAAAGCGTTGCCGGGCATGCAAGGCGGAGGTCGCAGAGGTTCTTTACGGGACGCTATGATGGTTGATTCGTGCTTCTGAAAACGATATTTCTCAACTCTTCCGGGAGATCTGCCATGCGCATTCAGATGCCTGAACATTTCAGCGTGGAGTGGATGCTCAACCACATCCGGACCTCTTCTTACGGCGTCCCTTACAGTTTTGTGGATCGGCACATCCTGCGCAGACCCCTGTGGCTCAATGGCACTGCCGCCGTGGCGGAGTTCGACCTGTCGCAGGCGGGAACGATGGGGCTCCGGCTTTTGTCTCGTCGCAGGCATGCCGCCCGGTCGAACCGGATGAATGCGGCTCTGCTCGACAACCTCGCGACGCAGGCTCGATTCCTGTGGGGTCTCGACGATAATGCCGAGGCCCATTATGCGGCGATGTCCTCCGATCCCCATATGGCCCCGCTCCTCGAACGGTTCGGATCGCTGCGAATCATGCGAACGCCCGACATGTACGAGGCCCTGCTGGTGACCGTGATCGGCCAACAGGTCAGCGTTCAGGCAGCGCAATCGGTACGGCGGCGGCTGATACGGAATATGGGGACACGGGTCGCGACGGGCATTGCTCCCGGCGGTGAGAATTATTATCTCTATCCTACCCCGCAGCAGTTGATCGAGGCGGATGAATCGGCGCTCCGCGAGCAGGGTGTTTCCCGGCAGAAATCCGCGTACCTGCTGGAAATAGCCGATCGCGCGGCGGCGGGCGAACTCGGCCGTGCGGCGTTCGCCGCGCTCTCCGACGAAGACGCACTCGAGCGTCTATGCGAAATCAAGGGAGTAGGGCGCTGGACGGCCGAAATTGCGCTGATGCGCGGCCTCGGCCGGCCCGACGTTTTTCCCGCCGGCGATCTCGGGCTGCAGGCGGCCGTGCAGGAATTATGGGGTATGCGGGAGAGACCCTCGGAGAAGACAGTGCGCGACATCGCCGAGCGCTGGAGGGGTTGGCGCAGCTACGCCGCATTTTACCTGTGGATGACGCTGCAGTGCAGGGGATTGTGAGATTGCAGGTCGAATTGCAATCATGGCTACCTGGTTTCCAGCAGTGAAGCGACCTGTCTACATGAATGATTGACTGATTTGGGAAACTATGCAAGTTTTACACGGTAATAGTTGAAATTCCGTAGCACCGGATAGAAGCCGGGCGGCAAACGGAGAGAGCAACCATTTATAACAACAAAAGGAGCTTGCTATGAAAGATGTGGACTACATGAGCGTTGCCCAGGATAGCATCAACAAGATCAAAGAAGGAGCTTTCTTAACCGTAAAATCCGGAAATGCGCTTAACACCATGACCATCGGTTGGGCCACCTTCGGAGTGGTCTGGAGAAAACCGATTTTGATGGTAGCAGTACGGTCCAGCCGGCACACCTTTGGGATCATCGAGGCGGCCAAGGATTTTACCGTTACGGTCCCGGCGGGAGACCTGCATGAAGAGACTGCTTATTGCGGCTCAAAATCCGGCCGGGACGTGGACAAGTTTAAGATGTGCCACCTGGAAACGACCGACAGCCGCCAGACCGCTTCACCGATTATTAAAGCCCGAGGACGCCATTACGAGTGTAAAATCATCTACAAGTCTGCCATGGACCCGGCCCATCTTGATAAGGATTATGATTCACCCCTCTATCCTAAAAAGGATTACCACACCCTTTACTTCGGTGAAATAATGGCTTGCTACGAAACCGACTAAAGATAATCACACCGTGATCGGTAGGGAATCAAGAATTTATTATTCCGGGGAAGGAGAAAAGGGCATCATGGCAAAAGAAATCCGTGCAGCGAAATTGAATGCGGAGCAGTTCATCTCGGACAAAGTGGGGGAAATCAGAAAAATCGTCGGGAAAGGCATCGCCATCAACGCCCTCTCCGGAGGGGTTGATTCGTCAGTGGTCACCGCCTTGGGTCACCGCGCTCTCGGGGACCGACTCAAAACCTGCTTCATCGACAACGGCCTCATGCGGCAGAATGAACCGAAACAGGTGAAATCCCTCTTCCAGTCACTCGGTATCCCTGTAGAGATCGTTGACGCCAGGAAGGTCTTCTTCAAGGCCTTGAAGGGTGTTACAGACCCGGAAGAAAAACGGGAGGCGATTACCCAGACGTTCTATAAAGAAGTGTTCGGTGAGCTGGTCGTGCAGGGCAAAGCGAAATATCTCCTCCAGGGGACCATCCTGACGGATATTGACGAAACAGTGGCGGGGATCAAGCGGCAGCACAATGTCTTCGAGCAGCTCGGCATCGATCCCCAGAAGGCATTCGGTTATAAGATTATCGAACCCCTGATCCAGTTGCGCAAGGACGGGGTGCGCAAAGTGGGGGCCGCCCTGGGCCTGCCGGCATCGCTTTTTGACCGGATTCCTTTCCCCGGACCGGCCCTGGCGGCGAGGGTCTTGGGTGAAGTGACGCCGGATCGCGTGAGGATCGTCAGGAAAGCGACGGCCATTGTGGAAAAAGAGCTGTCGGGAGTGAAGGTCTTTCAGTATCTGGCCATTCTGCATGAGGATCGCGTGACGGGCATGCGGGATGGGAAAAGGGATTTCGGTCTTCAGATCGAGGTCCGTTGCTGGGACAGCGTCGATGCCCGATCTGCCGCGGCGACGAGATTGCCCTATGACACCCTGGAGAGGATCGCCGGGAAGATCATTAAAGACGTCCCCGGCGTGGTCAGCGTGACCTATAACATCACCCCGAAACCGCCTTCAACCATCGAAGCGGTATAACCGAGAACCGCTGTAAGGTCACAACCTGTCTGCCGACAAGAGGAAGCCCCATCCGGTCGCTGGATGGGGCTTCTTGAAATGAATGTTCCGTAAGGGCGGGTTGTGACGATCGCTGTCAGGCCGGGAACAGATCGTTGGTGGAAAAATTGGGTTCGCTGGTGAGATTGACACCCAGGCGCCTCAATCCCGCTTCGTCGCCGGGAGTGGGGATGTGGGTGATGTGAACCTCGCAGCCTCTGAGTTCTTTCAGTTTTTCGATGGCCAGTTGAGCCGCCGAATTCGTTGTCGCGCTGATGCTCAGGGCAATCAGCGTTTCCTCCAGATCGAGACTGATGGACTTTTCGTTGAGAATGTCGGTCTTCATATTTCTCACGGAGTCCGTGATATAGGGAGGCAGCAGGGTAATCTTTCCGGGTATGCCGGCAAGCGACTTGATGGCATGCAGGACCAGGCTCGACGCCGCATGCATCAGCGGGGAGTTGTTGCCGGTGATGATGGCGCCGTCTTTTAGCTCGATCGCGGCGCCGCAATAAATCCCCTCGTTTCCTTTGTTCTGTTCCTGCGCCTCCCTGGCCGCCCGCCATGCCGGTCCGACGACAGGGCGATCTTCAGGATTGATATTGAAGTCCTTGAGAAATAGCTCGACTCTTTGAACCGTTTCCTTGTCGGTAAATCCCATGATGTACTCGCAACGGTATCGATAATATCGCCGGATCACTTCCTGCTCGGCCGCGCGTCTGGCGACGTCGTCGTCGATGATGGCAAATCCGGCCCTGTTCACACCCATGTCCGTCGGTGAACTGTAGAATGAATCCCCACCCGTGATTTTTTCGAGAATCCGTTTTACAACCGGAAAAACCTCCACATCCCTGTTATAATTGACCGCTTTTTCGTTACAGGCTTCCAGATGAAAGGGATCTATCAGGTTGAAATCCCGGATATCCGCCGTGGCCGCTTCGTAGGCCACATTCACCGGATGCTTGAGGGGCAGGTTCCAGATGGGAAAGGTTTCAAACTTGGCATAGCCGGCTTTAACGCCCCGCCGGTATTCGTGGTAAAGCTGCGACAGGCAGGTAGCCAGCTTGCCGCTTCCGGGGCCGGGGCCGGTCACAATCACCAAAGGTTTATCGGTTTCTATGTAGTCATTGGCGCCGTATCCCTCATCGCTCACAATCGCGTCGACGTCCGTAGGGTACCCTCGGGTGAAGCGATGCGTGAAAACCCTGATATTTCTCCTTTCCAGCTTATTCTTGAAGAGTTGCGCCGCGGGTTGATGATCGAAACGGGTGATCACGACACCCAGGACATTGACCCCCCGGTTCCGGAGATCATCGATGAGCTTGAGGGCATCGGAATCATATGTGATGCCGAAATCGGCCCGGATCTTTTTTCTCTCAATGTCCCCTGCATAGATACAGAGCAGGATATCGGACTTGTCCTTCAGCTCCTGGATCAGCCGCATTTTTACGTTCGGATCGTAACCGGGCAGGACACGGGCCGCATGATAATCAAAAAGCAACTTGCCCCCGAATTCGAGGTAGAGCTTGTTATCGAACCGTTCAACTCTTTCGAGGATCTTGGCTGTCTGCTCATGGATGTATTTTTCGTTGTCGAATCCTATTTTGTCGTGCATGAATAAATGTAACCCTCCTATGCCGGGCGCCTCCGCTCGTTTAAATATTGATCCCGCTATTGTATCATACCTTATGTCGACGCTGCGTTCGCGGATGAACTGTCGGATGCGCATCAGTAAGGCCGGCGTGCGGAGTTTCTCCCCGAACGCGAGCACCGGCGGCTTGTCGAGGACGAGGCGGCGATCCGGCAACAGGTCGACCTCGCCGAAGGGGCGCCCGTGAACTCAGATGTCGAGCTCTCCGTCGAGCATGAACCAGCTCGTCGGGTCGAGGAAGCGCGTGCGCAGCGACTCGCCGAGCCCCCACGGGTAGATCATCAGTGGTCGCTTTCCGGGCCGCAGCACAAAGCCCGCCCGGCGCAGTCGCTCGACGAAGGCGGGACTTCCAAGGTAGCTCAACGAGACCTTATCGATGCGCTGCCGGCGCAGGTGCCCGGCAAGGGCGAGCAGCAGCGACCCGGCCGACGCTTCCATCTGTTCCGCAAAGAGGTCGCGCACGAACGCCTTGCCGTCCTTCACGTCGTACACGGCATAGCCGGCGAGGCGCTCCTCCCCGCGAGGAACGATGCCGAAGATCCGGTGCTCAACAGTCACGAAGCGGCCATACCGCCAGTCGAGGTAGGCCGAGGACTTCTCACCGATGACACAATATTCCGCGCGGGCGCGCTCCCAAAGAGCGTCGGTACGCCCGTCTGCGAACGGGATGACCTCCCCCCGCACGGGCAGCCCGCTCCGCGCGGAGCGCACGAGGTCGAGCGCCCGGAGCCCCAGGTCGATCGGCAGGGCGGCGACCGGACCCGCCCAGCCATTGATCTCACTGAGCTTGTACCCGGAGCGCAGCGGCTTCGCCCAGGTTGTCGTCTCGCCGACGACCTGGTAGCCGATGCGCTTAAACACCGCTATCGCCTTCTCGTTCGGGCATCCGTAGAGCAGCTCCAGCCCCGCCGCTTGCCCGGCCTCCACCAGCGCACGCTGGATGGCGAGGGCCGCGCCGGCGATGCGGTGCGCTCGCGTGACGGCGAAGTCGCAGAGCACGCCAGCGCGTACGCGGCGCCCGTTCACCCAGATGGAACGCGGGAAGAACGATCCGCATCCCACCACCTCGCCGGACTCGGCGTACAGGGCGAGCACGGTGGTCACCGGTCCGTCCGGTCCAGGCTCGTAAAGCCAGCGCATGCGCTGGGGGATGACGGACGCGATCCGCTCGTCCGTCATGTTCTCCGCCCAGAGCCGGGCGAGCGCCTCGCGGTGCTTGTCGAGTCGAAGCGGCTCTACCGCGTAGGTCATATTGTTTTTCATCGCGCGATTCCCTGATCCGTCCGCTTAAAATCTAACTCTTTCGGGAAAGAATATCAATCAGCTTTTTGGCGTGATTTTTTTGGTGGGACGTGGTATTTTCTCCTTCAAGTAATCCACAAACTGTTAACATCGATGAAAATGCTTGACTTCAAATGTTTATGAGTGATTCTATATCGTATGATGAAAGCCGAATGAACTGTTTTCAGGTTACAGCTTTGGGAAAGATGTATTTAATAGGATGACGATGCCAAACATACTTGTTATATTGATTACATGTGCTGCTCTTCTGAGTCTTATTTTTTTTATTGCAACTGTGGCATCTTTGCGAAAGAAGGAACTCTTCGGTTCGGCATTTCGTTTTATACTTGCATTGCTTGCTTTATCATTGGCGGGATTGTTTGGGATGATCGTCATAGCAACTGCGGGTTATCGCGCTCTGGCATACGAAGAGATAGCTGCGGTTGTTAAGACAGAACCTACCGGAGAGAAAGGGTTTACGGCCCACTTCCTATTTCCTGACGGCAATAAAGAGTCATACAAGTTGGTCGGGGATGCTCTATACGTAGATGCTCACATTCTCAAATGGAAGCCCATTGTCAATATACTGGGTTTGCATACGGCTTACGAGCTAGACCGTGTCGCAGGCCGTTACATGGATCTCAAAGAGGAACGGGAAAATATCCGAACGGTCTTTCTCCTCTCCCGGGATAAACCGGTGGACATGTTCAATCTGAGGCAGCGCTATTCTCTGCTCGGGCCGTTGCTGGATGCGGAATATGGTTCTGCTTCATTCATCAACTCAGACAAACCCGCATACTTTGAGATAAGGGTATCCACGACGGGGCTTTTAATTAGGAAAGTTGGACGTGAAGCGGTACCGCAACCCATACGTTAGATTAGTGTAACAACCTTTCAATCCATACAGCAGGGAAGAAATCTATGTTTGCAGTCATCATGGCCGGAGGGAAGGGGACGCGGTTCTGGCCCAGAAGTCGTGAGAAGACGCCCAAGCACCTCCTCGACATTTCGAGCGAACGGACGATGATCCGCGAGACCGTCGACCGGATCAGGCCGCTGGTCCCCGCCGAACGGACCCTGATTGTCACAGGAAAGAGCCATGCGGCGGAACTGATCCGCCAGCTTCCTGAGATCCCTCCCGAAAATATCCTCATCGAACCCGTCGGGAGGAACACCGCCCCCTGTATCGGCCTCGCCGCACTCCACATTCTCAGACGCGTCCCGGATGCGGTCATGCTGGTCCTCCCTTCCGACCATCGGATCGGCGATGAGGCGGCGTTCCTTAGGATCATACAGGCGGCTGCCGGGGCGGCCTTGCAGGGTGACTCTCTTGTCACGATTGGCATCCGACCGACCGGGCCGGAGACGGGTTACGGCTACATCGAACAGGGTGAACCTTTTTCGACCGGTGACGCCGATGAGATCTTCCTGGTCCGCTCAATCCGGGAAAAGCCGCCGCGGGAGCAGGCGGAGAGCTTCCTGGCGAAGGGAGGATTCTCCTGGAACAGCGGGATGTTCGTCTGGAAGGCCTCGACGATCATGAATGCGATCGGGCGGTTTCTTCCCGATCTTGAACAAGGGCTTCTGCAGATCCGGGAGGCGCTTGGCACGGACCGGGAAGAGGCGGTGGTGAGATCCGTCTACATGGAACAGGGGGCGGTTTCCATAGATTACGGTGTGATGGAAAAGGCGAAAAATGTCCTGGTCGTCCCGGGGTCCTTCGACTGGTCCGATCTGGGAAGCTGGGACGCGCTGTGGGAAGTTTCCGAAAAAGATGAAAACGGGAACGCGGTACGGGGAGAGTTCATCGGCATCGATGCGGCCAACTCGCTTATCCACGGTACCGGAAAGCTCATAGCCCTGGTGGGGGTGAAGGACCTCCTTGTCGTTGAGACGAATGACGCCCTCCTTATCTGCCGGCGGGGCCGGTCACAGGATGTGCGAAAGATCGTGGAGATTCTCGAGAAGAAAGGCACTGCATCCTATTCATAGAAAAAGGGGGATACCTGCGCCGGCGTCTGTTTCCCCGGGAGAACCACCCCGCCCGCAGCGAGTGCCTGCACGATCTTCTCCTCATCCGTCTTCCGATCATCAAAGGTGATGCTGACCGTGTTCGCCGCCGGACTCCCGAAGCGGATGATCCCGTCCATCCCCCGGAGGATAGAACTTATCCTCGCAAAGGGGCCTCAGGCACTGCACCCGGGACTATTGAGTTCAATCGTCTTTTCCTCGGCAGTAGCCGATGCGGCAGCAACAAAGAGCAGCACGAGAATTACCGCGAGGCCGGTCGCCTTTTTTCTGATCATTTCCCTCTTCCCTTTCTCTCGTAAAAAAAATCCAAATCCCTGTGGGTATGGACATCCTGTGCGGGATATTGCCCCTTCATAGACAAGGTGCACGGAAAAATCCAGTTTTTTCCCACTCCACACGCAGGAAGAGCCCAAATAGCATCAGTCCAAATAACCCTTGACTAATAGGAAATTATTTGTTTCATTTCAAGCAAATGGTAAGGAGTTTGCGGTGCAGAATTCCTGGAAGAGCAGATGTCTTGGCGTGCTGTTGCTGATCTGTATTTTCTGGTCGCCGGATTGTGCCTTTGGCGCCTCCGAAACCCTCGTTGTGCCGGTGAATCTGGAATATTCCTTTATCCGGTCGGTATTGGTCAATCAACTCTACAACGCTCCCGGGGAACGGGCGATCGTCATTGACGAAGCGCAGGGAGACTGTGTCCATATCGAGCTCTGGGATCCCGCGGTGAGCCGGGAGCGCTCGATGATCAAGCTGGGAAGCCGCATAAGCATCCGGGCCGGGTTGCCGATCATGGGAAACTGCGTGGCGTCGATCGAGTGGGATGGTTTTATTGAGGTGTTGCAACGCATCGAGTTGGATGAAAAGAGTTGGCAGACTCGCTTTCAAACCATCGACTCGCGCGTTTATAATGCCAGGCGCAAACCTGAAACCATCGCCGGCAGATTCTGGAACCTCATCAAAATCCATGTCCATCCCTATCTTGACCAAACGAGTATTGAGCTGGCCCCACCGCTCAAAGAGATGAAGACCATCCTGCCCCTCGTCTTTCCTCCGGGGAAGCGCCGGAGCGTTAATCTTTGGCTCGATACGATTAGACTGGGCCCGGTGCAGGTCGAGGAGCGAGGAGTCAAAGTCAATATCCTCCTCGATGTGGAGACTTCCTCCGAGCCATACCTTCGCACCGCGGAGCTTTCTCCTTCGGAAGTCGAACGCTTGGCACACGCGTGGGAGGCCTGGGATGCATTTCTTGTCTTTGAGATCGAAGCCCTGATCGGACAACCGATCACCGATGTCGAACGGAGGAGCCTGCTGGAGATCCTATTGGAGAACCGTCACGAATTTTTCCAGGCGCTCGATCATAAGACGATCGGTCCGGATCTCGTGCGGCAGCAGTTCATCCGCACCTGGCAGCGGCTTGCCAAAATCCTGCGCAAACACCTGGTCAACCAGAAATCCCTCTCCTCTTTCAGCTATTTGGCATTTTTCACCGTTTCGGATGCCTTGGTGGTTTTTGATAAGCTTGGCCCGACCCTTGGACTGGAGATCAGCCGGGATGGTTTGATCAGGTTGGCACGATTATTAAGCACCGAAGTGACCGATCCGGGTCTCAGCTACTCCTACTCGCTCGATCCGGGTCTGCGAAAATTCCTCGGACTCGGACCGCCGCTCGACGAATCCGGTCCAGTCTCGGATGTAGAGGAACTGGAACTTCCTAATGAGCCTGAAAAGAACTCTAAAAACGATGATCGCCAGTCCTGGCTAAGTCGTTTTCTTTTTCCACGGGCCTGGGCGAAAGCCCCGAGCATGCTCGACCAGGTCAAACAGTGGATCCCCCCCGCGAAAAACCTGAATCCCTACATCGGTAAAGTACGAAATCTGCTGGAAGGGGCGGCGGATCACATTCTCACCGCCGATCCGCTTGCCGGAGACGGTAACGCCTTCTTTCATCGTCTGCTCCTGGCCACCGCGTGGCAGGAAAGCTGCTGGCGACAGTTCATCATCCGGCAAGGGAAGCTCCGCTACCTGATCTCCTACAACCGGAGTTCGGTGGGATTGATGCAGATCAATGAACGGGTGTGGCGCGGCATCTATCGGGTGGAAAGCCTGCGCTGGAACATCCGCTACAATGTGAAGGCGGGAGCGGAAATTCTCAATCTCTATCTGCGGACCTTTACCCTGAGGGAGATAAACCCCGCGACACCGGCCGATCTTGACACCATCGCCCAGGTCACCTATGCGATGTATAACGGGGGGCCCGGGCAACTGAATAAATTCCTCGCGCGCAGTAACGCCAATGCCCTGTACAAGAGCGATCGTCTCTTCTTGCAGAAATACACCTACGTAAAAAAGGATAACTTTGATCCATTGGCTATCTGTCTTTCAGGGGATTGATCGCTCGATGGAAGGAGTCGTCCTGAAAAGGATGCCGAAATATGTCTTCAGCGCCATCCACTACCTATTGCCGATGGGGTCCAACCCGCTTCTGGTGATTGCATGGGCCGCCTCGGGGGACACGAGGAATGTGATCACTGAGTAAGCCAGGTCTGAATCCGTGGTGCTTACGGCGACGCCAGCCGAAAATACCGAGACTTTTTGAACTTCCGGCGGGAGCGGTGTGATATGCGCTATCCCGGGCACGGGAAGCAGTTCGCTGATCTGCTGGAAGCCGATCTCCGCCTCCCCGCGCGCAACCACGGCGCCGACTCGCTCACCTCCGCCGATGAGACGGCTTTTGCCGGTCACTTGGCCGGCAATTCCCAAGCGCTGATACAGCTCGTTGGTTAAATATTGTCCGCTGACGCTCGCGGAATACGCAATGGATTTTGCTTGCAGAAGCGTGCGTTTCAGCGCCTCTGCCGTGCTGATGTCCGGAATTGGCGCTCCAGCGCGGACGGCCATTCCAATTACTGACTGTGCGACGGGGGTATAAGTTTCGGGTAGGACCAAACCGTCCCGGATAAATCCCCGCAGAACAGCATCTGCTGCGATGACAACGTCCACAGCTTCGCCGCGTTTTAACCGATTCGAGATGGAGTTCTCTCCTGTTCCTATGGATGTCGCGGCTGTGACGATTTTTTTCTTAGTGAGAAGTTCTAACAATGGAATGAGTTCAAAATGTGCAGCGGTGAAGGCGCCTGAGGTCATCACCTTGATGTCATGCGTCATGGTATTCATTCGAGCGTTTCGGTCACCTCGGGAAAAACCCGTTGATAGGCCTCCGCATACCGGATCTCCTTTTTCTCCGAATTGCGCGCCGCCTGTATCCCGCGATTCAAGGCTACCCGGGTGTAGTACTCCCAGAGATACTCCTGTGCCGCCATGATTTCGAACGCCTGCCGTTTCTTCTCCCAGACAGATGTGATATCGAGCATAACCTGGGGTTTCCAGTTGCACTGCTCGGTCTGATGAGGCTCGAAAAGAAAGACGGGCGGCGCCCCGAGAACGGCAGGGCCGTCCGGTTTGTGCCCATGGGCCTGAGCCACGATCCTGGCTTCCTGGGCCACCCTTGCCGCCAGCGGGTGATCGAAATTATAGGGATCCTCCTGTGAATGGGTCAGGACGAACCGGGGCCGGAGCGATCGGTAGATATCGACCAACTGGTCCAGATTCGCCGCCGTAAAATTCAGCGGGTAGTCGCCGCAATCCAGAAACTCGATCTCCGCGCCCAGGATGGACGCAGCCGCCAGCGACTCTTCCCGCCGCAACTTTTTGACCCGGTCGAGCGTCATCCCTTTTTCTTTCCAGAGCCTTGCCGACTCTCCTCGTTCTCCGAAAGAGAGACAAACGATCTTCACTCTCCAGCCCCTGCCGGTGTAAAGGGCGATCGCCCCTCCCGCACGCCAGACGAAATCCGCCGAGTGCGCGCTCACCACCAATGCCGTTTTTTCATTTTCCCCCGCCATGCGCTCCTCCTTGTTTAGGTTGTCCCGAAAGTAGAGGCTTCGGCAAGCGCCGCCGCGCGGAGCGGCAGCCGCCCTCCGGGATCGGTATACCCACATATAAGAGGATCTACTACATTCCGGCCCGGATCAATCGATACAGGTAGTCCAGTTTGCGCCTGATTTCCCGGTTCCGCTCCTTCTTGCCCGCCTCCATCCGCCACTCCGGCGAGTCCTCCGCCAGGGCCTTTTCCAGTTGCCATCGGTGGACAAACCTTTTTCCAGTGATCCTCTGCACGGCCCTCCTCTGTGCTTCCGTGATCGTAGGGTCATTGATCCGGGATGCAAGCCGTGCATCCACCAACAGTGGACCGACCTCCGTTATCGATAGAACCAGGCCCATCTCCTTGTTGCTCAGGGTGAGATAGCGGGAAACCGCTTTCTCGAACTCGGCGGCCGTCGGATAGGTTTTTTCCCGCATCTCCGTCAGGCGGTCGGTCGGAATTCCCGCATCCTTCAGATGGTGCTCGGCCTCCGCCGTAAGGCGGTACTCGACGGGCAGGAACGTTTTTTGCTGGAAGACATTCTGCAGAAAGAAAAGGGCAATGAAACTGATCACGACGGCCACCAGCGGCGTGAGTAGCCACGCCCCGGTGATCTCCCCGAGCATGCGCCAGCGGATTCCCCGTCCCCCCCTCAACAGGGCGATTCCGATGACCGATCCGACGATCGCCTGCGAACTGGAGACCGGCACCAGAGGAAACGACGGGAGTCCGGATCCAAGCAGGAATCGCTCCAGTCCCTGGGAGGCAAACAGAAACAGCACCAGCGCATTGGCCAGAACCGCCACCAGAGCGGCTACCGGGGACATTTCTGTAATTCCCTCTCCCACGGTCAGCATCACCCGCTTGCCGTACGTGAATGTCCCCACGGCTATGGCAACCGCGCCGATGAAAAAAAGCTGCTGCGCCCCGCTCAGACGGAAAATCCCCAGAAAGGAAATATCGGCAAGCGGGGAAATGGGAACGAAAATTCCCACCACATTGGCGATGTTGTTGGCCCCCAGCGCATAGGCGCCGGCGATCCCCGCCAGCATCAGCCCCGTCCTTGTCAGGGCATCCAGTGAAAACATGCTGATCCGGGCGTGTGTGATCATATAAGTGATCAGCTTATAGAGGAGCGCCGAAAAGATCGCCGCCAGGATCGGGCTCATGACCCAGCTCAGGACGATCTTCTCAAGGCCCCAGTAGTCAATCGCCGCGCCGGCAAAAAGATCCCAGCCGATGATCGCCCCCACGATCGCCTGCGTCGTGGAGACGGGATACCCCAAAGCCGTCAGCCAGTATACGGTCACGGCCGCCGCCAGCGCGACGACGAATGCGCCGGCGACCGCGTTGACCGCGCCGAATTCCCCCAGGGTTTCGGCGGCGCCAGCCCCGCTGATCACCGCGCCAAGAATGACGAATATCCCGCAATAGATCGCGGCTTTCCGGAAGCTGATCATCCGCGTACCGACGGCCGTACCGAAAACATTTGCCGCGTCGTTGGCTCCCAGAGACCATCCGAGGAAGAGACCGCTGCTGAGAAAAATAGCAAACATTTTCGGCTCCTATAACATCCGCTTGATAACGTAGATGTTCAGGCGGTCCGCGACATCCTCCGCCTCGTCTGCGATCCGGTCCACCTGTTTGACGAAAAAACGGAGCTGCATTCGGTGACTCAGGCGCAGATCCCCTTGGGCAAAAATCGCCTTCTGGAGGCGCGTGGAGACCTTGTCCGACTCCTTCTCCCAGAACGATACCTTGTGGACGTGATTGACTACCACTTGAATGTCCTTGAAAAAGGCGCGACAGGAAAGGACACACGCCTCCACCGACTCGACCGAATAGTGGAGAAGTTCCCTGAAATCGTTGTGAAATTCCGTACAGATCTCCGGTTTCTCAATCTCGAATTGCCAGAGCAGTCCCGTGAACCGGTCCAGGAGGGCGTCCATGTCCTCCAGCAGTTCCATGACGTCCCCCCGGGATTCGGGAATCAGCGTCTTGCGGTAAAGGTCCTGCTCGATGGCGCGTCTGAGCCGGTCTCCCTGATGCTCCGTATCGCGGATGCTCGCCAGCGACGCCGCAAAGGCCTCAACATTTTCTTTGAGATAGGCATCCATCCCGTTTTTACACAGGAGACCCGACTCGCTCACCCGGTCCAGGAACTCATCAACCTGCTTCTCGATCCCGATCTGTTTCTTCTTGAGTATGCTCTCTCCGATCATTCCGCCCCCCTCTTGCTACTGAATTTCTTCCCCTCCGGCCGTATGCCGGGTATCGCAGTCAACAGATCCCTGGTTTATGCTTTGATTTCCTTCCTGAATCGCCTCCACCCGGCCCGAAGGAGCGGATAAAAAAGCGACAAGGTCGCCATCGACAGGACCACAAAGGCCAGGGTGTCCGTATAAAAGACGCTGTATCCCCCCATGATTCGGAACTCTCTCTTATCTGTTCGAATTTTGCAAGCTTTCTGAAGTTTTTTAAATTCATAATATAATATTGCCATAAGATCAAATGATCTTTCGTCTTATATGGATCGTTTGAAATGAACTGCGTTTTCGATTATGATCTGAACCGGGAATGACTTTTTTCAAAACCAAAGCGGGATGACTGCCGGGGAGAGAGAGAGATGGAAATGAATATCGTTATCGGCGGAGAGGCGGGGCAGGGGGCTTTCTCCGTCGAGCTGGAACTGACGGAAGCCCTCTCGAGGCTCAATACCCATTTTTTCGCTACGAAGCATTATATGTCCCGGGTTCGCGGCGGTCACAATTACCATATGATCCGTATCGCCGATCACCCCGTTCATGCCCTCCGCGGGGGAAAATGGGACATGGTCGTCGCCCTGGACGACGAGACGGAGCGATTGCACAAGCCGAACCTCCGCGAAGGAGGCGTCACTCTCTCCCGAGAGATGACGGAAGAGATCGGAGCTGCGGCCAAAGAGGTGTTCGGAAAGATCGCCGCGAGCAACTCCATCCTGGTCGGGATCGTTTTGGCCGTTATCGGGGCGAGCCCCGAGAATGTGGCCAAGGCGGCTGAATCCGGCAAAGAGGCGTATCTGAAGGCGGGGTTCGAGTTTGCTGCCCGGTGGAAAGCGACGGGCGCCTTTCCTGTTTCGGCGATGGCGGGAGAGCACCGCAAGTTCGACGGAAACCAGGCACTGGCCCTCGGCGCCATCCTGGGCGGCTGCCAGTTCATGGCCGGCTATCCGATGACGCCCGCCACCTCTATCCTGAACTACTTCTCCGAGGCCGCTTCGGGACTCCCCATCCATTTCGAGCAGGCCGAGGATGAGATCGCGGCCATCAACATGGTCCTGGGGGCGTCCTACGCCGGGGTCCGGTCCATGGCGGCCACGTCCGGCGGCGGTTTTGCGCTCATGCAGGAGGGGGTCTCCCTGGCGGGCATGACGGAAACCCCCGTCGTCATCGCCGTTTCCCAGCGGCCCGGCCCGGCCACGGGTCTTCCTACGAGGACCGAGCAGGCGGATCTCAACTTCGTCCTTCACGCCGGTCACGGGGAATTTCCGAGGATTATCTTCGCTCCCGGTTCCATCGGGGAGATGATTGCCCTGACCAGGAAGAGTTTCGCGCTCGCAGACCGTTACCAGATTCCTGTTTTCATTCTGACGGACCAATACTTCGCCGATTCCGTCCAGATCTGCGAGGAGGAGATCGCGCTCGACGTCGGGCGCCGTGAATACCGGGAATTCGACCGGAACTACAGGCGTTACCAGCTCTCCGGGGACGGTGTTTCCCCCCTGACCTTCCCGGGGCTTTCGGAGGCCCTGGTCAAAGCGGACTCCGACGAGCACGACGAAGAGGGAAAAATCACGGAGGATCAGGGTCTGCGGATCCGTATGGTGGACAAGCGCCGGAAGAAAATCGCCCTCCTATGGAAAGAAGCGGTTTTGCCTACGTTTTATGGGGATCGGGACGCAGTATCGTTTATCCTCTGCTGGGGTTCTACGAAACACATCGTCATCGAGGCCGCCGAAAGGCTTGCCGGCAAGGGCATCCCGACCGCCGTCCTCCATTTCGGGCAGGTGTACCCCCTGACGCCGGAGATGGTCGCCCCGTATCGCCTCGAAGCAAAGCGACTGGTCGGCGTCGAAAACAACGCCGGAGGCCAGTTCGCCCGTCTAATGAAGAGCGAACTCGGCCTGGCCGTGGATCGCTCCGTCCTGAAATACGACGGCGACTGCTTCACCGTGGAAGAACTCTATCGGATGCTGAAGGGTGTTTTGTAAAGCTCCCCGCTTGCAAGGCGGGGCTTCCCGGCAAGGATGAAGCCTGTTTTTTTATTGCGCCCCTCATCCCCGCCTGCAAGGCGGGTTTGTGGGCTGCGCACCCGGTCTCGAAGGAGAAGAAACGATGATCACAAAAGTCGAAACCGCCTGGTGCCCCGGCTGCGGAAATTTCGCCATTCGCGACGTTCTGGAGACGGTCCTCCGTGAGCTTCCCGTCCCCGCGAACAAGATCGTCCTCACCTCGGGGATCGGTCAGGCCGCCAAGATGCCCCATTACCTCGATGTGAACTACTTCAACGGCCTCCATGGCCGGTCCCTGCCGCTCGCCGTGGGGATCAAGCTGGCCCGTCCCGATCTGACAGTCATCGCCTATTCGGGCGACGGCTGCATATACGGCGAAGGGGGGAATCATTTCATCCACACCATCCGCCGCTGGCTGGACCTCACCATCCTGGTCTCGAACAACCGGGTCTACGCCCTGATAAAAGGCCAGAGTTCGCCCACGACAGACCCCGACGTGAAAAACCCCCTTTCCCCCGAGGGGAGCCGGAACATACCCCTGAATCCTCTCGCCCTGGCGATCACGATGGGGGCGCCGTTCGTGGCCCGCGGTTTCGCCGGCGAGAAGGATCATCTGAAAGAACTGATCAAGCAGGCGATCCTCTTTCCGGGGACGGCCCTGGTGGATATCCTCCAGCCCTGCGTCAGCTTCAACAAGATCAACACGTTTGCCTGGTACAAGGAGAGGGTTTTTCATCTGGAGAGCCCATCGACGGACCGCTACGAGGCCCTGAAAATGGCGGACCTCTGGGGAGAGAAGATCCCGATCGGCGTCATCTACCGAAACGAGTCGGCCCGGTGCAGGCAGGTGAAAGAGATCTTCCGGAAACAGGCAACGCGGGAAGAGATGGAGTGCCAGGTCGACATGAAGTGCGTCATGATGAAATGAGATGTACGATCGCCGTACCGCTAAATCGCAATCAAAAAAGCTGAGAAATTCAATCCGTCAACGAATACATTTCCCACGACTTACCGTAGAGAGCCTCAAATGTCCGGCAAGGATCTGATCACCCATCGCGCACCTCGAATCTTCGCGTCAACGTGTCGAAGCTCATGTTGACCATGACGGCGTTGTGCGGGATGAGGATGTACTTCCACGGCTTGCCGCCGTTATGTGTAGTGAACGCCGTGGCATTCCGGCAATACAGAAGGGCGGCTTGGGTCTTTTCCTGTACATCGGACGTCTCGATGTCGGTTTCCTTCTTGGTTTCGATCAGGTAGATCGTATCAACCGTCTCCGCAACGAAGTCGGGGTGATACTGCCGGGAGTTGTGTTTCCAGTAAATCCGGAACTGCGACGGAGCCGGTCTCAGCCATTTGACGACCTCCCGATCCTGTTCCATGATAATCGCAAAGTCCTTCTCCGTCTTAGAGTCGAATTTGTTGAGGGGGTGCCAGGTTTTCCTGAAGCCGCTGAAAACCTTGCCCGGGATGGCGGATGGCGGGATGATGGTCTCGGTGTAGTGGTGGATGCTCTCCGTCTTATATTTGGATAGATTGTGCTCCTCGATCCTGGAGAACGGCTTCACCACCGGTTTCTCGAACGCCGGCGTTTCACAGTAGAAGTGTTCCATCATCTGGGAACGGATGTACCGGCCGATCTCCTGTTTGTGGTACTGGACCACGTTCATCAGCTTGTCGTCCGTCAGGTACGTCCTGAAATTCGCCACCGCTTCACCGGCAAGCTTGTAGAGCAATTCGGCCTGTTCGTCGTAGTTGATCTCGGAATAGTTCATCAGCTCGTTGACGATGATGTTTTCCGGGGTATCCACGACGATCCTGCCCTTTCCGATGACGATGTCGATGCCGTTCTCCTGTTCCCGGAGCTTCCTGACCAGGATCTCCTCCGATACGGGCTGATAGTTGAGATTCCCCGTATCGAGGGCGAAGTCATGAAAGCCCGATTTCACCTCTGATTGCTGGAGAATCATGATCCGCGGGATCTCGATGATATGGTCCGTGAACGTATCCACCATCGTTTCATAGACCCGTTCCGCTTCCCGCACCATCTCCTCCGCGAAAAGATGGGTCTGCGGGGCGGCTTCGATCCTCCGCCTGATCTTTTCCACGGCGATCCGTTTGATCTCCTCGTTCTTCAATTCACCGATATTGGAGACCTCGGAACTCAATTCGGGCAGGGCGGCGATGATGACCCTTTGGACGTCCAGGCTGACCCGGGCCTGCTCTTTTTCTTTCGGATCGGCGATCTCCTCTATCCGTCGTTCTTTCTCCTCGATGATCTGCTCGATGCGGGAACCTACTGTGATCACCTCTTTCGGCCGGTTCAGCTCCTCCGCGTCGATGGTGATGATGTTTTCTTTGCGGATGATGGAATCGGGGCTGTTCGCCGCATCGACGATCTCCTGAAACTTGTCGTGGGCGACAATGGTGAGCTTGTCCACCTTGTCGTCGCCGGTCCTTTTCCCGTAGGGCAGCCGGAGTCCCCTGCCGATCGTCTGTTCCCTCAACGTGACAGAAGCGGCCGTCCTCAGAGGGATGATGGTGTAGAGGTTCGTCACGTCCCATCCCTCCTTGAGCATGTTCACGTGAATCACGATCTCCATCCTGTTCGACGGCTGCTCCAGGGAGACGAGTCTCTCGATGTTCTCGTCCTTCTCCCCGCCGGACTGGTTGGAATGGATCTCCATCACCTTGTCGGCGTAGTAGCCGTCGAAGAACCCCGGCGAGACGATCATCTCCTTGAGCTTACGGGCATGCTCCGTATTCTGGGCGACGACCAGGACAAACGGTTTGACCGGGTCCGCCTTCGTATCCCTTGCGTGGATATCCAGGGCGACCTTCGTGTCTTCATGGAGTCGGATGCCGTCTTCCAGCTTGATCCTGTCCAGATCCTCCTGGCTGTAATGCGCCGGATCGAAGTCCCTTCGGGTCGCCACGGCGGGCTCCTTCACGAATCCATCCCGGATAGCCTTGGCGAGGGAGTATTCATGGACGACATTCTTGAATTTAACGGCCGCGCCGCTTCGCTCCACCTGCGGGGTTGCCGTAAGTTCCAGGCCGAGGATCGGGTTCAGCTCGTTGATGACCTCCATCCCCCGGTCCGCCCGGTAATGGTGGGATTCATCCATCAGGACGACCAGGTCGTCGAGCCGGGTGAGGTAATCGAAGTACGACACCCCGAGACATTCCGCCAGCCGCTTGATCCGTGGCGACCGGCCGCCGCGCGTCTCGGCGTTGATCTTGCCGATATTGAAGATGTTGATGTGGATCTCGTATTTGAACAGCTCCACCTGGCGGGCCTCCTCGTAATTGTCGCCCGAGATGATGCGCGGCCTGCTGTGGACGAACTCGCCGATCCCTTGAAAGACGTACTTGGGGCTCGTGATGTTGGAAAAATCGTCGATGAGCTTGTTGTAGATGGTGAGATTCGGGGCGAGCACGAAGAAGTTGCGGATGCTCTTCGCCAGATAGAGGTAGGCGATGAACGCCCCCATCAGTCGCGTCTTGCCGACCCCCGTGGCCAGGGCGAAGCAAATGGAAGGGAAGTTCCTCTCGAAGTCCGTGCAGGTCGGGTAAAGGCCCTTGACCTTTTCCAGTTCGGCCGCCGGGTCCGCGTTCTTTTGCAGCGCGAGGGCGTCGGCAAGGGCGGCGAGGATTTCCAGGCTGTCCGCCTGCGGAGGCCGGAGGCTCAAACGGTTCTTAATGGAGTTCGCGACCCTATTCATGATCACCTTTCCGACTCCTGCATGTAAAATTCTCGGGCTTCCTGTTTGTCAACTTTTAACAGTAAACGATAATGCGTCCAGGACAATTCGCCACGCAGCGCGTGACCAATCGGATTCCACGCGGGCCTTGTCAAGAACGGCCCGAATATCCTTATAAACAGCATCCCATTTCTTTGAAACGTCAGTCATGGCCTTTTCCTCCCTCTTCGTCAAAAAGTCCCTGTTGATTTTTCAAAGAAGGCTTCACTGATTTCTTTCCTTTGTTCCTGATTTCGGCAGGAATATCCGCCTGTGCATCGTCATGTGACTGCCAAGGAAGATTTGCAATGTTCAGGCTGTAATCATCCTTGCCGAACTCGCACCGTCCGAGAAGCATGTTCGGGATCTTCCGGACCGTGATGTTTTCGTATCGGTTTTCGCAGGCCTCCTGAAAGGATTTGCAACAGATCAGGAGGCTCTCGTCGGGCTGCATCTCCTCGTGGATGCCGTCGAGATACTCTATGGTGATGAAATGGGTCGTCGTGAAGATGAAGTCCTTTTCGGTGGATTTGCCCTGCTTCCAGTAAAGGGTCTCGTCGGGATTGTAGATAAACCCTTCGTGCTTCGCCATGGCGGAGGCCAGCATGGCGGCGTTGTATTCTTTGCTGATGACCCAGTTGCCCCGCTTGTCCCGCTCCAGGAGCGACGGCGCTAGGCGGAAATAGCGGAAGCCGCCGCCGCCCTTCCAGTTGATTGTCTTGCTGATGCCGTCCTGATCCGTTCCGTCGATGACCTTCTTCATGCGCGGGATGATGTGCGTATGGCAGTGCTCGCCTAACTCCACCATGATCCAGCGGCGGCCCATCTTGTGCGCTACCGCGCCCGTCGTGCCGGAACCGGCGAAGGAGTCAAGGATTATGTCGCCGGGAGAGGAACCTATCTCAAGTAAATGACGTAACAAACCTTCCGGTTTTGGGAACTGGAACTTGTTCTCCTGACCAAACAAGGCAACACTTTCATAGGTCCCATGTTGAGTGTAATATCCATCAATTATTGATGTCGGTTTAGTCTGACGCTCTTCACCTTCTTCGTCCCGAAGGTATTGCTTGTAAGACACCGTGACTTTACCATTACGATCGGTAAAAACGATCCCATTAACGGTCATCGCCTTTGATACACGTTCTTCTGACCACTGCCATTGTTTTTCAGGCCAGATATCTTGTCCTTTGTATTTGATATGATATCGTAAGTTAGGCCTATCGTCATTGCTGGTAGTTGCCAAAGGCTGAAGACGATATGGTCCACGCGACTCATAGTGTTCGTCTTTGTATTTGTAGTACTTCATAGCCTTTTCATCCGGGGGAAGAAATAAAGGCGGTAGATGCTCAATATTCTTCGAATAGCAGAAAATAAATTCACTCTGGTTTACAACATATCGAGATTTGGCGCCACCACCATAGCTTTTTTTCCAAACGAACAGCTCCAATCGATTAGGTCGCCCAAAGATTTCATCAAAAAGGAGGCCCGCATGGTAAAGTTCGGTAGTGTCGATAGAACAAAAAATAATGCCGTCCTGAGTAAGGAGCCTATGAAGAATTTCAAGTCGATCACGGATAAGGGAGAGCCATAACGAATGCTCTAAACTGTCGTCATAGTGCGTGAAGGCCGCACCCGTATTATATGGCGGATCAATATAGATGCACTTGATCTTCCCCGCAAACTCCTGCTCCAGTGCCTTCAAAGCTAGCAGATTGTCGCCGAAGATAAGGCGGTTATCGAAGATGTCCCTGTCCGTCACACGGTGCGCCGCATGGTAAGACTTCTCCATATCCTCCAGCAATATCCGCGGCTCCAGCCTCGGCCGGTTCTCCTTCCCGATCCAGGTGAGTTCAAGTTTCTGTTTTTTGTTCATGAATGTTTCAACTTTCCTATTGCCGACGACCTCATATTTTACTCTTATGGTGCCATCAGCTTTACTTCACTTCAAACCGGAAAAACTTTCCAAACCTCTATAAATACAATTGGTTTCTACTTCATAAAGATTATATGCAGTCCACTCATATGTCCCTTCTGACGGATTTTGGAATTGAACTGACGTTCAGCTATCTATAATCTCCCAATGTCCGCTCTTATCAGAACCAATACGTTTTAAAATTCCCGCTTTCTTAAGTTGTGCAATGCGTTTTTCTACCGCTCTTGGGGTAATTCCCATAATAATGCTCAGTTCTCTTGCTGAAATTTTCGGATTGTTTCTAATTGTATCGAATATTTTCTCCGAACTTTTCTCAGAACCTATCTCCGAACTTTTCTCCGAACCAAAAGCGAGTTTTTCACCTACCCTTTTCTTTATATCGCTTTCTATGTCTTTCAAATCAGGCCGCTTGAATGTGATGGTGAAAAATGTGGTCTGTCTGATCTTTGGGGAAGGCAATCCCGCGGCGGTCATGGCCTCTCTCATCTTTCTGATCCCTGTTCCTGCCAGTTCCACTTTGTCCATTCTGAAGAAGAGGTCGGCGATCCGCACATTCCGCCTTATGGATATTTTGCCGAAATCCTTTTTATCCAGGCCCTTCGGCAGGCCCCCGGGGTTTACGATATCAACCCGGTCTTCATGCACTTCAACCATTAGACTGGTCCCTTGCATCGCATAATCGCGGTGAATAATGGCATTGGCGAGGGCTTCGCGGAGGGCTTCGAAAGGCAGTTCATAAATATCCCTGCGTTTCATGCCTATGATTTCGCTTCGTATGTTGAGATGCTTCTTGAGGAACATGTCGGCGGCGTTAAACTGGGCGAGCAGGTCATCTTCTACGTCCTGACGGTCATAAATATGCACGCGGTCCGTACCTTTAAAGGCAATGAGTGTCATCAGGGCATGAAAGATAAACTTGCGGGGTTTTTTTGCAAAGAAGAGGACTCCTGCATTGGTTATGTTTTCGTCAAGCGCTACATTGAGACTCGTGAGAATATCGCGAGGAACAATCTTCTTGATCCCGATGTCGGCTTCCTTGAGGAAGTTTCTTATCTTCCCTCCGGATATGTCATTCCACGTCGCGTCTTTGTTGATCTTTTCCTCAAAGGATGTTTCCTCGTGTTCCCGGAACATCACCCTCAATTCGTGGTTCGTCATCTTCTGCGTGGTGCCGTCAAGCCTTCTGAAGTAGCCGGAACTGCACCCGTAGGGTTTTTCTTCCCCCTGCGGTACTTCTATAGCGACGACATTTTGAACCTGACCGATCTTTACCTGTATCGGCGGGTTGCAATTTCGCGCCAGGGATGTGATGCGGGCCTTCAAATCGTTTGTCAGCTTCTCTCCGATGATGGCTTTATTATCCCTTACGCCGAGGATAATGATGCCGCCCTTGGCATTCGCAAAGGCTGTCATGTCTTCAACGATACGCGGGGTGAAGCGCTCTTTGAACTCAACGGTCAGTCCTTCGCCTTCCTGAATGATGATATTGATTCTTTGCCCATCGGTCATTGCGGTTTTTTCCTTTTGCGGGTTCATCATATTAAATTACTTTCCATCGTATCAGAAATAGTTCATTTCTTTCAAGCTTTTGCTTTAAGCGGGATTCAATGTCTTCGATGAGCTTGTCCTTTCTGACGTCAACTTCGTCCTGGGCCTGATAGAGGTTCATACGGAGCGTGTTACGCTTTTTTTCAAGCTCTTTGATATGACGCTGGGCGCTGACCTTTTCTTCAAGATTGGGAATCTTCTTTGCCTCGGTCTTACGGAACTTGATTTCCTTATCAAGTTCCTTCAGCTCTATTTCGAGGCTGTTTTTTATGTCATCCGCCCATTTTTCGAGCTTTCCCATTTCCATATCGAAGAATCCCGCGTTGCGCTCCGTATTCTCCCGCAGGATACGACTCTCCTGAGTGCAGGCGATCCCGTTTAGACGCGTCGCGGCTTCGTCGTCGGTTGGGACCTCTATCGGTTCCGCCGCCGGCAGGGAAAAGAGTCTGCGGCATGTTTCTTCGTCGAGCTCGGTTCCATCATCGCGCAATCCGCAGAAGAGCAACCGGTCTTCCGTTTCGAAGGAGCTGATGGAGAGATTGATCACGGACAGCCAGCCCGCTTTGTTCACGAGCGGCTCCAGGATGCTGATCTTCTTCGGGGTTGTCGAGTAATGAAAGGTCAATTCCCGCCGAGGCAGCAAGAGTGACCGGCAGGTCTCGATGATCCGCCGGGCCAGCGGATGGCCGACCCTGTAAGTGTTGGCGTCTTCGATATTCCTGCCGATCCGGTACGGTCCCGGGTGGATTTTCTCGGGGGGGAAGGG
>Ga0116204_1000314_pt1 | contig 26939 bp, 16 predicted proteins | sample LakKivwa52mmetaG_FD_94481 | JGI IMG/M metagenome (GOLD analysis project Ga0116204, IMG submission 94481) | Anoxic lake water microbial communities from Lake Kivu, Rwanda to study Microbial Dark Matter (Phase II) - Lake Kivu water 52m metaG | ecosystem: Environmental > Aquatic > Freshwater > Lake... | reverse complement strand
TTAATTTTGACAAACTTAACTTTTTTTGTGTTAACAGAAAAATAATTTTATAACAAAATACAAACATATTACAGTGAATTTCAAAGAAAGACAAAACGATTAGAAAGTGCAGGAATTATTTTGTTCCGGAATATATCATATCTATAATATTGCTTGATTTTATTATTATGGGTGTTTCCGTTAAAATATAAATATCTGTTCAGAAAGAAATCATACAAATAATTTGCATGGGAAACAGAAGCACCGGCAACCATTGAAAAAATATCATTGATATTTGCTTCAAAAAATTCATATTTGTAAATATATTCTCCCACAATCTGATTGTAAACAAATCTACCACTGATAATTTCCTGAGCACTAACTGAAGCAAACAGCAAGTGATTTGGAATTGTTGAGTCTGCATTTATTGGAATTAATTCATACCAGACATTCATCTGATACTCTGAGATAACAGTATCGAACTGCACTGAGTTATCTGTAAATGTGAGTTCATCTTCAAAAACAATACGATGTTCTTCAAAAGTTAACTGGACAAGTTGTAATTGCCATTTTTCATAATTATTGTCAAAAAAATGAGCAATGCTGTCTTGTTCAAACAGTGTAAATCCTCTTGCATGAATTCTCTCTGAAATAGCGTTGGTATAAATTTCTGAAAGCAACGAGACCAGAGTATCATCCAATAAGTGCATTATTTTTTCGGGTTTATAAAAATCAAGTGAATCGGAAAAACCTACAGGTCTGAAAAATTCAGTATATATTTCAGGACTCGCAATAAAAAGAATTACCGGCAATTCATCGTTCTTAACAAATTCTTTGGCAAGGTATTTTGGGCCAGTGCAACTGTACAAAAAGCATAAACTTATCCAAATTGTCAATCTAAACCTATTTTTCAACAGAACACTGTTTTGTTAACATCATTTCGGCAATTTTTCTTCCGTATTCAACTGCTTGTTCAGCTTGTTCCTTATGCAAAGTAAATTTTATAAAGAATGACTCATCAGGCAAATCAAGTTTCAAATTTGTAAGAATTGAACAGATGAGTTTTGATGCTTCGCCACTCCATCCGTAAGACCCGAAAGCACCCCCAACTTTTCCTCTGTCACGAACAGGATTAATCAATGCGAAAAGTTTGTAAATAGGAAGAAGGATGTTCTGGTTAATGGTGGGACATCCTACGATAATAGCCTGTGAACGTGCAATTTTTTCATCCAGTTCTCCGAGGCCTGTATTTTCAATATCCTGAATATCTATATGAGCATCAGGTATTATTTGAGAAACACCTTCTGCAATTGCCTGTGCAATATCTCCTGTCTTATGATACGCTGAAACATAGGGGATATAGACGTATTTTTGAAGTGGATATTGTATTGCTGCAGAAGCAAGTTGTTCAGATAAATCAACATATTTTTTCCATTGATCAGTAAGCAGTGGGCCATGCCCCGTGCATATTGCCTTAATATCGAGACCACGGATTTTGTCAATGGCTTTTAACATAAACTTACTATATGGCTTGAGAATAACGTCGAAGTAATATTTGAAAGCATCGTCATAATTATCCACAAGATTGTCATACATTTTTTCATCGCAATAATGAGCCCCGAAAGAATCACATGTGAAAAGGATTTTTTCTTCTTCGAACCATGTATACATAGAATCAGGCCAGTGAAGATTTGGAGCAGAAATAAATTTCAGTTCTTTGTCACCCAGAGATAAGGTATCTCCGTCTTTTACAATAATATGGGGAAAATCAAAACCAAGCAAATCTTTCATGTATTTGATGGCCTGACCGCTGCCAACGACTTTGGCCTTTGGAGCTACCTTCAATAGATTAGATACATTGCCACTATGATCCGGCTCGGTATGATTGAGAATAATAAATTCAATATCAGAAGGTTTGCATACCTGATGGATTTTTTGCAGATAGACATCCCAAAACTTTTCTTTTGTAGTTTCAATGATGGCTTTTTTCTCAGCATTGATATAGTATGAATTGTATGTGGTTCCGTATTTTGTTTCCATCACAACATCAAATGTGACGATATCATAATCCAATACACCTATCCATTTTACAGAAGGGGATATATCCAGAACTTTGTTGTCTTTTGCTTTTAAATCGGTTGTCATATTCAGTTTGAATGTTTCAGTTTTTCAGGCTGCAAAACTACGATATTTTGATGATAATTAGCCGACAGTTTGGATAAATTATTGATGAAATTATTGTGTGATAAAATTATTAATTTTGCATTAAACAGAATAATAATGTCAACAACATTACCAAAGGGTTCGTTGATCAGTTACATGAGTACGATGGTTAAAGAAAAGGGTGGAGTCAATCTGGCCCAGGGATTGCCAGGTTTTGAGCCTCCTGCCGAACTGATACAATATCTTATTGAGGTTGTACCTTTATCAGTTCACCAGTATCCTCCCGGCATAGGGAATTTTAAAATTCTTGATGTTTTGCTAACTCAGTATTCAAAAATCATCCCTTTAGCACGTGAAAATTTTCTGGTTACTCAAGGTGCTACCGAATCAATTTCTTTGCTTTATTTGTATCTTAAACAAATTATTGGCAATAGCTTTTCGGTCATGGCTTTTGGTCCGGCCTATGAGAGTTATACGCAATTACCTGCATATTTCGGACAGCAGTTTATTGAAGGTAGTTTACTGAATGATGGCGGTTTTGATGTTGAGCTTGTTGAATATACCATCAGGAACAATAATGTCAGGATATTTTTTGCCGCATCCCCGTCAAATCCTTATGGCAGGATTATGCCGAAACATTATTTGGAGCAGCTCATCGAAATATGTAAACGCAACAAGTGTTATCTGATTTTTGATGCAGTGTATAAAGAGCTTTATTACAGAGAAAAGCCTAATATTCCTGTTGAACATATTGGTCCATATATGTTTTATGTCAACAGCTTTTCAAAGTTGTTGTCAATCACCGGATGGAGAGTGGGATATATGATTGCAGACAAAAGTCACATGGAGCATATCAGAAGAATGCATGATTATACGGGACTTTGTGCAAATTCGGTACTTCAGGAAGCCATTGGATTGTATCTTGAGAATTACAATATGGGCTTAGACTATGTTGCCTCTTTAAGGGAAAAGTTCTTTGCCTCTTTTCAGAAAATGTCAAAAGTTTTGCTGAATCTGGGATTTACGATTCCTCAGACTGACGGCGGATATTTTATCTGGTCAAAACTTCCTGATGGCTTTAATGACGGTTTTGAAACGGCTGTTGCACTTTATGAACAAACCAAAGTGGCAACTGTTCCCGGAATTCATTTTTCACCCTCAGGCAAAGATTATATCCGTTTTAATATTGCACGTCCTGACAGTGATATTGAAAAGGGGATTGAGGCAGTGAAAATATTTTTTCGGACAAAGTAAATTGGTTCATTTGCATATTCTGTCATATGAAATGTTGCATTAGTAAAATTTCATAATGCACATTTCCAACAGTATTATATTGCATTGAAGTGAAGTGTGGCAACTGATTTATTATCCGGCAAGCAAAAAAGCAGTAATTTTGCACTTCTTTTTAAACACCAGAATCCAAACATTAAATGCAGAATATCAGAAATATTGCCATTATCGCACACGTTGATCATGGTAAAACAACACTTGTTGACCGACTCTTACATCAGGTAAAACTTTTCAGAGACAATCAAAATCCCGGAGACCTCATTCTTGATAGTAATGATTTGGAACGTGAAAGAGGAATCACAATCCTTGCGAAAAATGTTTCAGTTCGATATAAAGATGTGAAAATTAATATTATTGACACTCCGGGTCACTCGGATTTCGGTGGTGAAGTTGAGCGGGTTTTAAATATGGCAGATGGAGTATTGCTTGTTGTTGATGCTTTTGAAGGTCCAATGCCTCAGACTCGCTTTGTTCTTGAGAAAGCAGTTCAAATGAGTAAGAAGCCGATTGTTGTCATAAATAAAGTTGATAAACCCAATTGTGACCCTGAAGGAACTCAGGAAGCTGTGTTTGATTTAATGTATTCATTGGGTGCCACTGAGGATCAGTTGAATTTTCCTACTGTTTTTGGCTCTTCAAAAATGGGCTGGATGTCGGATGACTGGAAAAAACCAACCAGCGATGTCAGTTATTTACTGGATATTATTATTGAGCATATTGCTGCTCCTGTTGAAGAAAAGGGAAATCTGCAGATGATGATTACTTCTCTGGACTATTCTTCATATACAGGCAGAATAGCTGTAGGCAGAATTCAGCGTGGGTCATTGCAAGTCGGGATGAACGTTTCTCTTGTGAAGCGGGACGGTACCATTGAAAAAACAAAAATCAAAGAATTGTACATCTTTGAGGGTCTCGGAAAAGAACGGATCAAACATGAAATCTTTGCCGGAGAAATTTGCGCACTTATTGGTCCCGAGAATTTTGATATCGGGGATACCATTGCTGATTTTGAAAATCCTGAAACTCTTATCCCGATTTCAGTTGATGAACCAACAATGAGTATGTTGTTTACAATCAATAATTCTCCTTTTTTTGGAAAGGAAGGAAAATTTGTGACATCCCGTCATCTTAAGGACAGACTTTTCAAAGAAACAGAAAAGAATCTTGCGCTCAAAGTAGAAGAAACTGCTTCGCCTGATACATATATTGTTTATGGTCGTGGTATTCTCCATTTGTCAATCCTGATTGAAAACATGAGAAGAGAAGGGTATGAGCTGCAGGTTGGACAACCTAAAGTGATTATCAAGGAAGTTGATGGCATTCGCTGCGAACCTGTTGAAGAACTGACAGTGAATGTCCCAGTTGAATTTTCAGGGAAGGTTATTGAAGTAGTGACAACAAGAAAGGGGGATATTTTAAGTATCGTGACAAAAAACGACCGGTCACAATTGATCTTTTCAATCCCTTCGAGGGCACTCATCGGATTGCAGAATGTCATGATGACAATGACCGAGGGTGAAGCAGTGATGGCTCACCGTTTAAAAGGGTTTGAGCCGTTAAAGGGAGATATCTCAAATCGCAGAAATGGTTCGCTGATCGCATTGGAAACAGGCACTGCCATTGCATTTTCAATTCAGCGACTTCAGGAAAGAGGAATATTCTTTATCGAACCGAACGATCCTGTATATGCTGGTCAGATCATCGGACAGAATACACGTCAGGATGATATGATTGTCAATGTGATTCAGACGAAGAAGCTCACAAACATGAGGGCTTCAGGAAGTGATGATAAAATTGCTTTGTCACCTGCCGTTAAATTTTCTCTTGAAGAATGCATGGAATATATTGCTGAAGATGAATTTCTTGAAGTAACGCCACATTCCCTGAGAATCAGAAAAGTCATTCTTGACGAAACAGAGCGGAAAAGGTCAAAAAAGTAAGCGATTCAGTTATTTTTTCCACAGTTTTTCATAAAATGTAACCCAATCCGTTGCAGACATTTTTTTAGCAAGTTTTCCAAACAAAGCATATGGAATATCTTCAGGTTTTTTAAAACGAATGCAGCTTTTGCCCATATCAGGCTTTTTATGAGATGCTTTTGCAAATTCATCAAGAAACCATTGCATTAATTTCGGATCTGAATAAATGCCCATATGATACACGGAAATATAATTTTTCTGTGAAGCAATGCTCATGAATGGTAAGGGTTGTTTGGGGTCACAGTGATATCCATAAGGATAAACATCATGAGCAACAACATAACTTATCATTCCGTATTGCATGATTTCTGAAAAACCTTCCGGTAAATGCTGAAGTATTTCTGTTCGGAGTTTTTCAATTGCTTTTTTTCGTTCTTCAGGTAATTTCTGAATGTATTTATAAATCTCATTCATGATAGATAAATTGAAATAGAAAAACAGCCAACTGTTTAGTTTTTCAATTGGCTGTTTTTTTAAGAAATGAATTTTTTATTGTTTAACGAACTTCTTACTAATCATCTGTGTGCCTTCAGAGTCCTTCACATTGAGAAGATAAATACCATTGGTCAGGTTGCTGATATTCAGTTCTGAAACAGAATTTTCAGTACGAATCGTTTCTAAAATTTTTCCGTTGATATCAGTGAGTTCAATGATGGTATTCAGTTCAGTTTCAATGTGGATGAAGTCATTTGCAGGATTTGGATAAATTTTGATTGAGGATGTCAGATAATCTTCAAGATCAGTAGTTCCACCGGGGAAATATTTTACAACAAGATGTCCATAAACAGAAGCGATTCCTGTGCCGTTTGTTTCAACATAGTTTTGACCGACACCGTAAAAAGTATGTGTGCCAGTGGTTACGTCATATATCCGTGAATGTGAAAAGCTGCTTTTGTTACTTGTTACGCTTGTGTTGCCGTCATCTACATGCCAGCTTGGAGTATTGCTGGCTGCCAGAACAATACGATCACCTGCACTTGGGTTACATGTGCCATTAAACTGTACTAGAACTTTGCCGGCTGAAGGTGCAGTAATCTCTGCCTGTTCAAGAACGACAGCACTGCCTCTGAGATTGACATTTGTTTCTTCATAATCTTCCGATTCAACATCATAAGAAGATGAGGAAGGGAAAAATATTACAGAAAGACTGCCATAAACAGAAGCAATACCTGTTCCGGCCATATTAACATAATTCTGACCTACAGCATAAAAAGTATGTGTCCCTGCTGTTACATCGTATGCCATTGAATGAGAAAAGGAAAGTCTTTCATTAGCAATATTGGTATTGCCTGAATTTGAAGTCCATCCAACGTTATCGCTGGCTGCAAGAACGATCAGGTCGCCAACACTTGGTGTGCATGAACCATTAAAATGTACCCAGACTTTGCCGTCAGATGGTGCTGTGATTGTCAGTTCGGCAAGATTAACAGGAGCACCTCTCAGGTTTTCATTCGTTTTGTTAATGCCTGTATGTTTTGCAATAACAGGATATGAATCAGGATAGTATTCTATGCTTAAGTTTCCCATAACAGACGCTATGCCGGTGCCAGCCATATCAACATAATTTTGACCTACTGCATAAAAAGTATGATTACCGGCTGTAACAGCATAGGAACGGGTATGTGAAAATGGCTTTTTCGTGTCTTTCACACTGACAGCTCCATCATTGGCTGACCAGTTTGAAGTATTACTGGCTGCAAGTACGATTCTGTCGCCGGAAGATGGAATGCAGAGTCCGTCAAAATGAACAATAACTATCCCGGAACCGGGAGCAGTAAAATCAATTTGTCCAAGAACTACAGGTGCTCCACGCAGATTCTCAGTTTTAATAATGCCAGTAGCATTAACTTTGGGGACATCGGTCTGGCCAAATAATGTAGTAATGACCAGTAATAACACAAATAGAATAGAAATTTTTTTCATTTTGTAATAATTTAAAGGTGAATAAACTAATAATAATGTTAATTTTATGATTAAAAACAATCAACACACAAAAGTAATCAATTTATTTTGAATACTTTTTTTTGAAGAAAATTAATGCATATATATCAGTTTAATATTTTATAAATCGTCCCTTTTGGTTGCTATGAGGGTCAATGATATAGTATATGCCCGGCTGAAGAAATGAAATATTCACAGTATTATTATTATCTGTATCAGTGTTGATTAATAATTTTCCTGTAATATCATATATTTGAATTGTCAATACTTTTTCAGTGAGTATCTGCAAATAGTCATTGGCAGGATTTGGGAATACCTGAAGCTTTATCAGATTGTCACCGTATGTTTGAATATCTGTCGGATTATTTGTTGCAATGTTTGACCTGGAAGAATTAAAGACTTTATCTGGATTACAACCGACACCAATGATCACTTCGACCTGATAATAAACAAATCCTGCCGGAGCATTGAAATCATTAAACTGGGTGTTACTGCCCGACATAGTGCCTATGAGGTCAAAGTTGATTCCGTCAGTACTGCGGTAAATATTATAGGTTGAAACAGTAAATCCTTCGTAAGCCTGCCATATTAAATTCCAAGTATTACCCATCCCCTGATTAATTGAAAGATGCATCGTTTTGTGCGGTGTACTTCTGTTTGACTCATACCCACAATGATCTTTTAATGTCAGGGCATATTTGTATGATTGCATTGAGGGTTGGGCAGTACTGTCTACAAATACAAACTGACTATCGGCATCGATCACTCCGATTTTTTGATAAACATTGGTTATATTTGTTTCCCTGTATACATAAAACGAATCAATTGTTGCAAGATTCCATATGAGAAACGGATCCTGTGGAGTTTCCCAAACAATAACATTCCTGTTGTTTGTATCAACTGAAACAATGCAAATTGGAGGTGCAGGCATGGGTTGCAGGATAGCAGATGCACTTCCGATCACTGAACAACCATTGAATGTTGTTAGTGTTACAGAGTAAATCTGCGTTGTATCAACAGTTGCAACCGGATTGACTATGGTTGTATCTGTAAGACCGGTTGAGGGTTGCCAAAGGTAAGTCGCATTTGTTGTGTTTATATTATTTGTTGCAAATCCCAGTTGAACAGAATCACCACAAATAAAATTTTCTGAAGTGCCCATGATTGTTCCGGGCCATACAGAAATATAGACTGAATCAACAGCATTGCATCCGTTGGACGTTGTAACAGACACCTGATAATGTTCAGGGAAACAGGGATTTGCAATCGGATTATATAAGTTGGGATTATTTAGTGCTATGTTTGGACTCCAGACAACAGAAAGCGAATCAACACCGGTATAATTTGTAATAATACTGTCAATTGAAGCACTCCCGCCTGTGGGAATAAGATAATTATCAACAGGAGCAATAACAGTTAAGGGGTTGACAAATATTGTAACACTATCAATAGATGTACATGTATTGCCCTGTTCAGAAGCAGTCAAATAATATGTGGTAGTGACAATTGGATTTGCAACAGGATTCATAATATTCGGGTTGTTGAGTGCAGTTGACGGTTGCCAGCTATAACTTGTGAAATCAGATGAATACTTCGTTATTACACCTGTCCAGGGAATGGAGCCATCAAATCCCACTGCGAAGCCTTTGTTGGCACTGAGCATAAAAATATCTTTTACAGCAGTTTGAGAAATCATAGGTGTCCAGGTTTGACCGCTGTCTGAGGTAAAATATGGTGTTCCTCCGGCAGCAAAGCCTGTATCGGCAGAAGTAAAATGAATTGATTGAAGCCAGGGGCTATTCGTAAAACTCCATGTATTAAATCCATCAGTTGTTTTAAGAAGCACACTTATTCCAAATGTTGCTGCCATATATCCTGTATCTGCAGAAAGAAAAAACAGGCAGGAATTATTCATGCTTGCCAGATTCGCTTTGATTTCCCATTGTTGTCCTCCGTTTGTTGTTTTTAATATTCCTGAGCCAGAACCTGAACCTCCGGAAACATAGCCTGTGTCAGAATCAGTAAACCAGCATGACTGGAAGTGCCAGCTTACACCACTGTTTTGAAGTGTCCAACTCGTTCCTCCATTGATGGTTTTGAGGATAATTCCGTTTTTGCCTATGGCATATCCTGTATTTGTATTTGTGAAAAAAAGATCATTCAAATCTTCGGAGGTTCCGCTTGTCAGTATATTCCATTGTTGACCGGCGTTGTTTGTTTTCAAAATAAGTCCATTGTTTCCCGAAATATATCCGGTTGTTGAAGATGTGAAAAACACTGTGTTCAGCACTCCGGTCACTCCACTGACAGAAACTGAAGTCCATGTGTCACCACCATTGTAAGTTCTGAGTATTGTTCCTGCTATACCTACGACATACCCGGTGTCTTGTGTTGGAAAATGTACTGAACGTAATGATTCAGATGTGCCGCTATTTTGGCTTTGCCATATCTGCTGTGCATTTAACTGAACAGATAATCCGCAGGTGATTGTTTGATCTTGTCCCGCATCTATGGGGCATTGAGAGTAGGAGCTATTATTCAGGCACGCAGTCAGAATAATGACTAAAAGGATTTTATATTTTCTCATAACCGGTCATAATTGAATTTTTTCATTACAGATTTATTGCAAAGGTAATCACATTACTATCTGATTTCAAAATATTTACAGAGAAAAATTCAGAAAACCGTAAATAGAGCTTATTTGCTTTTTCTAAACTTCAATCTGTATGTTTTATCCATTTTTTCACAGGCGTACTGATAAATCAACCTTGGAGCAGTATCTTTCCATTTCAGCAAAAATTGTTCTGTTGCTTCAGGATACAACTTCCATGCTTCGCGCAAAAACCATCCGGTTCCCTGCTGTACTTCTCTGACCGGATCTGACATGAGAGGCTCGATGTTCGAAAACAACTTTTCAGGAGAATTCTGTGCTTTCAATGACTTGATGTATGTAACAGGGACACATCTTCTTTGAAAACTGAAGGGAGATTTCAGCCAGGGAATGAAACTGTTTTCAGTAACATGCCCATTTTCAATCAAAGCAGGAAGAATCCACATTGCCAGTATGTCGGCATGTGCCCAGTTGCTGATTCCGGCAGGAAACCACGCTGAAATTTCATCAAGAAGTTTAGGAAAATACTGCTTTCTCATCCTGTTTATCAAAAGCAATCCGAAAGACGTTTCTTCATATTTACCGCTTTTCATCAGCAAAGGCATTGTTTTCAGAACAAGGGGAAGGTCAATGTCTGTGTTGTTCAGCAATTGCGTTGTTAAGTCTTGCATCTGAGGCTGACTGAGTCCCCATGAATTAAATTCTCCTTTGAAAAATCTGGAATATTTGGCAACATTTGCCGGATTTGCATTTGCTTTACAATAATCAATGATCTGACGGGATAATTCTTCAGGTTTCATAATGGGTTATATTTTTAATTATTGTGATTGTTTGTCTGTTTGCTTAGTTCTGCATCATAAAAAGTCTGATGCACGTTTTGCCTTACTTTCAGCCCGTTGATTCTTTGATTGTTTCCATTTGGATGGACTCTGTTTGACAGAAAAACAAAAACCAACTTACTATCAGGATCAACCCAAACACAGCACCCAGTAAATCCCGTATGTCCGTATGTGTTTACTGAAGCAGAAGGTGCAACAATGTTTCGGGGAGAATATTTGTCAAAACCAAGTCCTCTTCCCGTTTCTGAATTTGTGGCTGTGAACAGGCGGATGATTTGTTGTGACAGATACCTTTTTCCTCCATATACTCCATCGTTCAGCAACATCTGAAACAAAACTCCAAGATCTTCAGCACTGGAGAATAATCCCGCATTCCCTGAGATGCCTCCGAGCATGGCAGCAGAAGGGTCGTGAACATGTCCGCGAAGTACCTGTTGTCGCCAGCTTTTGTCATATTCTGTTGGTGCAATTCGTTGTCTGGAAACGCCATGATTGAGAGGGAGAAACATGATGTTTTTCAACCCTAAAGGTCCATAAATTTCCCTTTTCAGATACTTGTCAATATTCATTTTATTTATTGTATCTATGGTCAGTTGAACCAGTATCATATTCAGATCGGTATATTGACTGTATTTTCTTCCCGAAACACCAACTTCTTTGGTGCGTTGCCACAATGTATCAAGCCACCTGTTTTTCAGATATATGGCATCTGCAATCTGCACTGTACTGGAGTCTGTTCGTTTGTTTACATAATACAAATTCCACACTTCTTTCCAACTGATGTTTTTTGCCGCACTGTCAGTTTCAACCAATCCGTGTTCTTTCAGGTAATATTTGCGTATTTGAATGAATGGAAGTATGGGAAGAGTCGGCGAAATTCCCGAGTAATGCATAAGCATATACCTGATGGGGACATTAAAAATATTTAACGAAGGTGTTGCCTTTGAAAAAACACTGTCAATGCAAACCAGCAAACTGTCTTTTACTCTGAATGTATCTTTCGGAAGCTTTTTTTCTCTGATTAATTTTTGCAAACTGATCATGTTGAGGTTGACTGTATCAACAACAACATTTGTATCAGGTTTGATTCGGGAATAGTTGATGACGGTATTTTTGAAATATCTTTTCATGACCTGATTCAACTGAAGCCTTCCCTGATCACACATCAGCATGGCTGCTACTGTTGTTGCAGCAATCTTTGTCACTGAAGCAACATCATATAGGTCGGTTGTTTTTACAGCCTGAGCTTTGTCATAGGAATGCCAGCCATAAGACTGATTGAAAATGATTTTTCCGTCCTTTGCTCCGAAAACCTGACATCCGGGAAATGCACCTTTTGCAATGGCACCCAACACAATGGAATCAATGGATGCCTGCAGATATTCGCCATCAAGATTTGCATCTTCGGGAAAGGATTGTTTCAGTCTTGTAATGAAAATCTGAATTGAAGACTCACCGGTTTTGGAAAGGCTGTAATTGTTGTATCTGCCACTCACATTTGTGCTGCCTGTGATTAATGCTGCGATTGTTGTTTGAAAAACCGGAAGATCACTTCCTGCAATAATGACAGAGCTGAACCAGTCATGGGTTTCAAAATGCTTTCCTTCGGAAAAATCAATGAGCGCAGCCATTTTGCTGTCTTTGATGTTTTGAAGGCTGAGGCTGTCAAAGTGAAAGGGATGCCATCCGTTCTGAATAAATATCAGAGGCTCTTTGCCCATTGTTGTGTTTTTTACCACTGCTGATGTGGATGCAATATCTGTTTCAATGATTGAGTATGTGTATGCATCGTCAAATGCTTTCAGAGCATTGTGGAAAAATGGAAGCTGACAGCCCTTTGCCACAATAAACTTTGCTTTGCCATGGCGCAGTGGAAATAGTTGATCTGTGTTTTTGCTGAAACATGCGATATGCTCTGAAATCTGCATCAGTATTGTTTTCCATGCTGTTGAAGATGCTTTGACCAAAGGAAGGGATTCGTTCTTTGGTTGACTGAACTGATATAATTTGGCGGAAATGATCTGCTTTAATTTTTTATTTGTCTGTTCTGAATATTTGCTGAAGTTTTTCATAAGAACATGATAAACAGTTTCAACCTGATTCTGCTTTACAAAAAGCATGTTGTAAGGGGAATTGAAAAATGACAGGATATCTGCTTCTTCTTCATAACGGCCAATATTGAACGAATGGGAGAGGATTGACTGATTGATGTTTCCACAGGCAGAATAGCCGTACGATTGTATAAAAATGTTTGTCAGATCGTCGCCGGGGAAAGCAATTGTTGAGTCAACTGATGCAATTGTTGTTTTTCCTGATGAAAACACAAGTTGCTGAGGAAGGAAATATGTTGCAGGAAATGTGCTTTGAATTGTGGAAATGAGATTGTTGATATAATCAAGCGGCGGTGCTTCATCCAGCAAGGTGTCAAACAGTTGGGGAAAAACAATGCAATTGATTCCGTGTTCCGAAAGTAAACCTGCATAATGCTTTGCAAATTTGTCAGAAAACACACTATCCGAAAAACTCGTAAAGCGCGGAAAGGGAGGGAGTTGACCGGCATCACTCGTTGCTTTATCCCATCGGATTGCATAGGTGAGTGGAATGTTCTGAAATAATTGCAATGAGTCAGAAATCAGTTTGTGATAATCAAATGATAACACATCAGTGAGCCATGAATTGATTTGATAGCGTCGGCCGATGTGCAGCATTTCGCTGAACTGTGAATTGTCAATGACTTCAGCTTCCACAAACAACAGCAATCCAATTTTTGATGAATCAGACATATTGTTTAAAACGGAATCAATGAGGTGCTCAGGAACAGAATATTGCTCACTCATTTCCTCCTGAACAACCGGCGATCTGAGGAATAGGAAATATACAATGGGTGCAATGATGAAGATGCTCAGAATCGGGATGATGATTTTTGAATTCAGAAATTTGCTTTGAGCTTTCATGTTTCAAATGTACAGAGAAAATAGTTTATCTGAGCAAAAATTCAGGAAATATGTTGCCCTTAGAATACTCAGGGTAAAATTTGTTGATTTGTTGAGGATGTTTAGGAAGTTTAGACCGTTCATGATTTTTGCGGTCGTCTTCGAAACGTTGCCAGATGTTATCATAAAAAAATCATTGTACAGGGCAACGGCTCTGACTGACCGCAAAGAGAGAAAGTTGTTGTTTGTCCGTCCGTCCGTCCGCGACGAAGCGGAGCGGAAGATGGTTTCCCCGTTTATCGTATTAAACTCTTATTTAAAAATATACCGTCTTATCTCCAATCAGAATTTTATATTCCTTTGTTTCTACATTAAAGTAGATCAGAATTCTATCGCCTTTCATATCATATACTGCGATAAATGCATCTTCTCTTAGTTTATCGGAATGGATTCTGTTTGTTTCGGCCTGTTTTTCAAGGGCATCTTTTTGTCTCACCGATGCTTCGGCGAGTGTTTTATATTGCTGGTTGATTATAAATTTGTGTAAGGTGCCTTTTTCTGTTTCCACTTTTTCGATGAAAATATCCGTGGTTGCAAAAGGGGAGAATTTTGACTGAAAGACTTCGACGCTTTTAATAAAGTAGAAAGCTCCGATCTGAACATAGGCAACATAGACTTCAAATTGAATTGAATCAAGATATTCATTGATTTTCTCAATCGGATCATAGACCTGTGTGTCGGGCAACTCCACCAGAATCACTGTATCTTCAATGATCTCAGGGATAGTGTCTTTGATTGCTTTTTGCAGAATATGCCCCCTGAAAATATCCATTCCGCCGCTGCCTTCGGTTCGGTCTGAGCTGAAGAAAAACATGGAATCACAATCCATAAACCAACGCTCATTGGAACTTGTATTGACAATTTCACCAAAATTTTCGGGCTGGCTCCAGTTTCCCTTTTCATCAATCTTCATGGAATAAATATCGAAGTCGTTTTCCTTCTTTCTGCCGTCAGAGCTGAAATACAAGGTTTTGCCGTCAGAACTGAAAGACACATCAAGCTCATTTCCATTGGTATTTGCCTGATGCAGAAGTGAAAATTCAATTTGTTTGATGTCAGGGAAATACCATCCCCAGTATAAATCATGATGTTCAGGATTTTCGCGGTTGCTTGAAATGACAATCAACTTATCTGTCACTGCAATGCTTTGCTCATTGAAGGGTGAATTTACAGGGCTTCCAAATCTGCGTGGTGCTTTCCATTTGCCTTTTTCGGATGTTTCAGAGTAATAAAGGTCACCATTTCCAAACGTTTTGTATACGTAGAGCACCGGACCATGATGAGAGAACCCTGCAATTGAAGTGAAGTCGTCATTATTAAAGAAATAATGTTTCAGCGGACTTTGCCAGTTCGTTTCCTCAGCAATGCTTGTATATACATTATGATTAAATTTCAGATCTGCTTCATCGGTATGACGGTTTGTTCTTGCGGAGGAAAAATACAAAGTTCCATTGATTAACACAGGAGAAAAATCATCATATTTGCTGTTTACGCTCAGATTTTCAATAACAAGGCTGTCGGAACTGCTGAGATTCAACCATGATTTTGACGGTTGATCGTTTTGACAGACTGTATCCGCAACAATAATGAAAAACACTGAAATAATCAGGCTGAATTTGCGGAAAATCATTTCATTGGCCTCCCTTCATTAAAAATTTTCCGAATAAAAATTGAATTGTTGACTGCCTTGTATGTATATGTTTTCGCATCAATCCATGAGCCGTAAGTGCACATATATCCGAATGTCCATGATTGAGCAGTGATGCCGGCATTAAATTTCAGTGCTCCTGCTGATTTGTATCCTGCACCGGCCCACAATGTTCTTTTGAATTTCAAGTCGGCACCTGCTTCCCATGCATAGGCTTTTGAATTTGCAAATACGCCTGCACCCGAAAATTCAAGATCAAATTGTTCACTCAATCCCAGATTATATGCTCCCACAAGATAGTATGTCCGTTGATTTCGGTTTTCCCATAGAGAATTGAAATATGAATTTTGGTTCTGAAACAGCCTGTAAGAAGAAATACCGATATAGTATTTGTTTTCCCGAAGGAAGGATATACCTGCTGAAGCATTTCCGTTGGGTTGAAAATCAGAAATTCCTGTCATTGCCGGATCATAGGCATCAAGCACAATGATGTTGTCAACCTGCAGTTTGTTCTGCATAAAGTGTCCTCCGAGAAAGAATGACATTTTATCTCCTTTCTGGCTGATCAGAACATGATACACAAATGCAAGCTGTGCGTCAAGGGTTGAGGATAAGCCTGCCTGTTCGTGGCTGATTTGTAGACCTGCGCCCACACCGTCAGCGAAATATCCGCTTGCAATCAGGTTTCCCTGTGTGGGATGATTACCGAATGCATCAAGACGGCTGCCGGCTTCAAAAGTGAGTGTCGGAACTGAATACATTGAGATCAACGACATATTGATTGACTGAGGTGATTTGTGATGCCAGGAGTTAATACCCTGTCCTACCTGCATCTGTGCCTGCGAAATGCTGATGATGCAACATAACGAAATCATTGTAAATATTGTTTTTTTCATGGGTTCCTAGTATTTAATGTCAATACTTGATTTGAATTCATATACATTATCTTCTTCGGTCACTTTTATATAGTAATAGTATACAGTGTTTGCCGCTGCGTTGTTATCTTTGGGATTCCAAATGAAATTACATTCCGTTGATTCAAATACTTTTGCACCCCAATCGGTAAAAATCTGAACAAAAAATGTGTCGTAGAAACATCCGCCTTTCACTGCAAAAACATCATTGTATCCATCTGCATTGGGTGTGACCAGATTTGGAATAAGAATACAGTTTTCTTCCCCAAGCCCAACGGTGATTGAGTCTGTTGCAGAACATCCGTGTTCATTGATCAGAAATGTAACATAATTTCCCGCTGCAAGATTTGAAATCGGTTGTCCGGGAGGAACACTTCCGATGAGAGTGCCCAAAGTATCATACAGATAAAATGTGTTCTGAAAAGGACTCCAGTAAATATTTTCATCATACAGAACCACAGAACCGTCTTCTGACTGCAGACATGAAGTATTGATTACTGTGGGGAAATATTTGATATATTCATAAGGTTCATGCACCTCATATGTTTCCTGTATATCGCAGTTTTTATGATCTGTAATTGTGACATTATAGATGCCTGCCGGAATTGCTGCAAGGGGATTGACCGTGGCTCCGTTGCTCCAGAGATATGTATATGGAGCTGTTCCTCCGTGAACAGCATCGAGATTGATTATTCCTGTTGAGTCGCCTTTGCATATCACATGTTGAATGTCGAAAAGCCCTACTGTGATCGGGAGCGGTTGTTCAAGAAGCAGTGAAAAATTCCACACGCAACCGTTTGCATCTGTGATTGTACTTTGGTAAAGCCCTGCATTGAGTCCTGACACTGATAAAGCAGGCACTGTGTCAGTTGAAATCGTATCTCCTGTGCTGAAAATTGCAATGTAGGGATGATACAATCCTGTGGGGACGATTTCCCAATAGCCGTCTGCGCCATTATTGCAACTGATCACATGCACTGAGTCAGTGAAAATGGTTTCTTCAGGCTGATTGACGATAAAAAACTCTGAAGTGCTGCATCCTGAAGAATCGGTGAGAATCAGTTCATAATTTCCGGCTTCCAGATTGACGATATCCTCAGTTATCTGCTGAAAATTGTTTCCGTTGTACAGCCAGGTGTATGTCAGGGGATTGGTGCCGCCCCCTGTTCCTGTTTGAATAAAGCCGTCGGAGTAACCGAAACACGAAACATCCTGAATGAAATCAGTGTTGATAAACAACTCCGGTGGCTGGCTGATGACGATTGTTTCAGTTTTCATACACCCGAGGCTGTCGGTGACACTAACAGTGTAATTACCTGCTGTCAGCGATTGAATGAACGCAGTTGTAGCTCCATTTGACCACAAATAATTCAAAGTGCCAGTGCCTCCGGTGAAGACTGCATTTGCTGAGCCATTGTTGTAGCCATAACACAGTATATCTTCTGTGGTCACATATCCCTGAACAGGATAGACCGGTTCAACTCTGGCTGTCCCCTGAACAATACATGCCATATCATCTGTAACAGTATAAAAATAATCACCCGATGCAAGATTTTGAATATGAAATGCCGATGAAGTGAAGCCGTTTGGACCTGTCCATGTGACCTGATACGCCGGAAGCGGGTCACCACCGGTAGGATACAGTATAACACTTCCTGTCAGGTCTTCGTAACAGTTGTTGTGATGAATCACTTCGGCAACAGTCATTGGTGTTACAGACTGATTGATGGTTAAATCATAATAATGAGCACAACCGGTTTGATTGTTCGTTAAGGTGATTGTGTATGAGCCTGCCAGAAATGCCGTTGATGAACTGAACACAGTATCATTGGTGATAAATGAGCCGGTGTTGTATGTCGAACTCCAACTGTAGGTAAAGTAATATGCTGAATCTGCTTCATTTGCAGTGATGCCTACACCGCCCTGCAAACCGTTGCAAACATAGGAGTTGACACTCATACTGACCGGGACATACACAATATTCGGAATTGTCAGGGTATCGAAAAAGAAACATCCATTTGCATCAGTGATGGTGAGTGCATAATCTCCGCCTCTGACATTGGCAATATTTTGAGTTGTGTATGTAGAATCAAAATGAATTTCTCTCCATTCATAAGTGTAGGGCGAAACACCACCGATAACGCTGATGCTGATTGCTCCGTTGTTATGGCCATCACAATCGCTTGGAATAATCGTTGATGAAGACAACTGAATCTGTGGAGGCTGCTGGATCAATATATTTGCATTTCCTGTACAGCCCAGAAAATCGGTCACCGTTAAAATATAATTGCCGGCAATCACATCCGTAATGTATGGAAGCGAGCTTCCATTTGACCATTGATACGATAATGGGCCGTTGGCTCCGCTCACGTCAGTTATTTCTGCATAACCTGCGGCATCCCCGAAACAAAGAATATTAGTTTGTATGGTTGTGATCTGGATGGGATAAACCGGCTGTGAAACAAGCACAGAGGCTGTAGAAGAACAAAGCAGGGAATCTGTCACAGTTACCGAATAATTGCCTGCGCCCACATTCAAAACTTGAGAAGTCACATCACCTGTTGACCAGAGATACGAAAGCGTTCCTGTTCCTCCTGATGCAACAACACTCAAATTGCCGTCAGAACCTCCAAAACAGCTTACATCTCCTGCACTGATCTGAAGTTGAATGGCTGTGGGTGGTTCCACAATAACATAGCTGTCCGTGGTTTCGCAGTCAAAGAAGTCTTCGACCGTAATTGCATAATTTCCAGCAGGAATATTGCTGATATCCTGAGTTGCAGCAAAAAACATCCCATCCCTTGTCCATGTGTAAGTGTAAGGTGAACTGCCGCCTGAAACACTGATTCCGATAGCTCCCGTCAAAGCACCATTACATTCAATATTGCCGAGAAGATCGTTTGTTATTGTGACAGGCAGAGGGTCTGTGAATGTATAGCTATACAACTGACTGATCAGAAAAGTGTCAGTTACAGTTACGCTATACGTTCCGGCGGGCAGATTGCTGACGGAATTAGAGGTATCGCCTGTATTCCATAGAAAGGAATAGGGTGAAGCCCCGAAATCGGGCACTACAAGCAATGACCCGATGGAATCTCCCTGGCATTTCAGATTCTCAAGCACAACAATTTGTGCTGTCAGCCAAGAGACTGACAAACATGAAATCAGAATTAAAGTAAAAATTTTAAGCTTCATATTATCAGGTGTTTAATTCGTTTTTTGAAAATGTTTTATCGTGGATTATCCCCTTACAAGCCTTCATGAAGAGATAATGCTGTTTTTGTTCAGGTATCATATTCAGTCAGAAAAGAAATGTTTTCATGCACTTACAAAATAATGACATTCACACAGGGTAATCAATATGTTTATTGAAATTTTAACAACAATGAATTGTTAATAAATCAGTGCTTTTTGTTAATGAGGATTTTATCTTGTTGCATTGTTGAACAGTTAGGAAATTAAAAAATTGAATTTAAAAACTAATATTTACTTTTGCGATATTAAAATATTTCATGAACAAACCTCCAAAATTACTACCTCTGTATCTTACGAACTTTCTTGGTGTGCTTGATGATAATCTTCTGAAAAGTCTCATTAGCCTCATTGCAATTTACTGGCTTGCCGAAGGCTATGAATCAATTGTCATCATGCTTGCTTCAGGCCTGATGGTCATGCCATTTATACTATTTTCACCCTATGCCGGATTCTTATCCAAAACTCTGAATAAAAAAAAATCAGTTGTTTGGCTGAAAACTGTTGAGATATTGATCATGGTGCTCGCAAGTTTCGGTTTTTATCTGGAAAATATTTATGTTGTTATGGTTGCAATGTTTCTCATGGGACTGCAAAGTACTTTTTTCTCACCAATGAAATTCGCATTGGTCAGAGACATCGGAGGAGTAGAAAAAAGCTCTGTCGGAACCGGTGCAATTGAGATGACAACTTTTTTCGGTGTTCTGATGGGTACGTTTCTTGCCGGAGTGCTGACAGATATTGAACAGTACCGATTTTTATGGATCACGGGAAGTTTTGCTTTCATCACGCTTTCAGGGTTGATCAATGCATACAGAATTCGGGCTGTAGAGCCAAAACCGCTGACAATTACAATCAAACCATTGAATTTTCTGGCATACCTCCGAAGAAAAATTAAGTGGGCACGCAATACTGTTCCCGGATTGAATGATATCGTCATCGGGTTATCTATGTTCTGGCTTATCGGCAGTTTAATTCAATTAACATTGTTTATTCATTGCCCCATAACCATGGGCATGAGTGGCACTGAAACTGGAATAACGCTGGCACTTGTGGCTGTAGCCATCGGTTTGGGGTCGTATTTATCAGGCGTGATTGCGAAAGATCATGTTGAAACAGGCTTCATTCCCATCGGTGGCTTCGGCTTTATTGCGGTCATGTTTGCAATCTATATTTTCAATCCCCAAGGAATTGCTTTTACAGTTCTGATTATGCTTGCTGCTTTTCTGGCTGGCTTTTTCAAAACACCGCTCAATGCATGGATGCAGGTTCATGTGAAAGGCAGAAAGCTCGGAGATGCTGTCGCATATAATAACCTTGTCAATTTTATATTTATACTCATTTCTGCCGGACTATTCGGACTTTTTGAAACCACATTCGGAACACGAACCGTGTTTTTACTGGTTGCGGTATTGTCGTTCCTTATGATCCTGCACCTTATGCTAACCGTAAAAGGCATGCGCGAAAGTGTGAAAAGGCTTACAGGAATCTTTGGAAAATAATTTCTACAGTTGATTTCTTACAATTTGAATGAGTTTCCTAAACGTTAAGCTGTCTGCCGAAAGTTCACGGAATGTTATTCTGTTGAATTTGAGAAACAGCATAAATGAAATGACAAACATGGCCATAAAGCTGATATTTGCTGCATAAGCCGCACCACTGAGTTGAAACTGCGGGATAAATATCAAACATGATACAACAGTAAAAATCAGGCCTGCAGTTCCCGTGATTGCATTAAGATACACTTTTCCGATGCCTGAAAAATAATGACTGATAATGATTGCTCCGGAAAATACCACAATGGCAGGAATAAGCAGCATCAAAACATCTTTAATTCCCGTGTATCCGGTCCCGAAGATAAAGGTCAGCCAATGCTCGGGAATGAAAAATATCGGGATGCTGCAGACTGCGATAACAACCATGCAAATTTGCATCAGTTTGTACGAAAGGGCTATTCCGTCTCTTGATTCTTTCATGTTTGAAATATGTGCAAACTGAACAATTGCCACACTTCTTGGCAAAATCCAGAATGATTCTGCTAGCTGAACTGCAAGGGTATAAATCCCCAAGATTTGCCTGCCAAGAAACCAGTCAACAAGATAATATGAAAGGCGATAATTGAAAAGCTGAACAAATGCACTGACCTGAACCCAGAAACCGTATTTCATTATTTCGGCAATACCTGAGGATAAGCCTGAAATTGACAGCGGGAATATGTCTTTTCGGCAAAAAATCAGACCAAGTGAAAAAGAAATGATATGTGAAATAAGAACTGACATCAGGTAATGTTCAATGTTTGGCTCCTTCTGGACATGAAAAAAGAAAATAATCATGATGAAATGTGTCATTACCTGCAGAAGATTGATGATGTTTTGCTGAATGATCCGTTCTTTTCCCAGAATGATAAACATCAGGTTTTGGGATGTATTTGCAAAAATTGAAATGAGAAAAACATGAATGAAAAACTGAGCAGGATATAGGCTGAAATATGCCATAATTCCCGAAACAGTAAAAGACATGAGCAAGCCCCATGCTGTTGAGATGGTAAACAATGCTGATGGATTTGCCCTTGAGGTGAAGTACACAAGAGAAGTACCACCGATAAGAGCCGAAAACAGCAAAGCCATCCCGATGGCGACCATAATCAGACCGATGGTTCCGTAATTTTCAGGACCCAGTGCCCTCGAAGCCATGAAAACAACACCAAATGTCAGCAAGGCTGCTATAAACCGGGAAACAAATGTGCGAAAAATATTCTTATACATTTGAATTCTTTTTGCTGAATCTTTGTTTTATTTTCAACAAAAACCCCTGAATTGAGAAAACATACTTTTTCCCGTCAAAAATAACATAAGGCGGAGAAATCTGCATTGTATGGATTCCATTTCTCAAATGGCTGTTGTTGCAAGGTTCAATGTAATACACAAACTGTTCTTTGTACGTTACTTTTGTAAGTTCCAATACTTCAAAAACGGCAATTCTTTTCCCGTAGTATATATGCGAGTCTTGCCCGGGACGATATAACTTTCCGTTGAACGTAAAGAAACTGCCTGCCATCCTTGCCCCACGGGGATCGAAAGTGATATATTTCAACGGATGATTGACAAATTTGTTTTCTGGGTTATCTGAATAAAAGAGACTCAGTGTGTTATTGACATGGACACCGGATTCAGATCCAAACAAGAACCATGTGTTCTGATGCAGCAACAACACAGGGTCAGCAAGCGGCCGATCCAGAATTGTGTTTTGAAATGTCAGTGTTTCATTCGACTCGTCCCATGAATATAAATCTACCTTTCCTGTTTCAATCTGTTCGGGCATAACGTAGGTTGTTCCATCATATTCAAATACAAACGGAAAAGATTTATGTGTTGAATGATGACTGATTTGTTTTTCGGCAGTGAAAGTGCCGTTTTCCTGAAGAATTATTGATGAAAGACAGGCTTTCCCCTGATGATATGAATAATGTTCAAAGAAAATCCGCAAGCCTTTTTCAGTTGAAACCACAAAAGGGTCAGCAGGATAACGATGTCGCTCTTTATATTGAAACAAAACAGAGTTCTCAGGCATTTTTCCCTGTTCAGCGATGCTGCTGTAATCGGCTTGAACAATTCCGATTGCCCATTTTTCTTGCAGGAATATATCTTTCAGATGGAATCCGATGCGCCTGAAAAATTGAGTGATGAAAAAACCGGTCATTTTTAGATTTCCGGGCCAACTGTAAATAGGGGCATTCGATGATACAGGCTTGTCAGAAAAATACTCTGCCCGGTTTGCAAGGATATCAGCACAAACTTCAACGGGCATGTCAGTTGATGAACGTATGACCTGATGAAGATGATATGCACAATCATGCATCGTGGTTTTGTAAAACCGTTTTTTCAGAACGATTCCGCCGTCAAGGTGGTTGGTCAGACGTTGCAGAATCACACCCTGAACATGATGTTTCAGAAACACTTCCCAAAAGCCCGCCGGTCCACCTCTGATCAGTTGTTCGTCACTGTGATGATAAGACCAGACGCCATAAGGTGCTGCATGAAGAATGTCGCCACGGATGATTGAAAACCCGAAACGCAACATGAAATCAGGTTCAAAACTGCGAATGGTTTTAATATCTTCGTCCTGAAAGTATTCCGAAAACCGTCCTTTCTGAATCACTTTACAATGGATTTTTTCAAGGTTTTTCAAGCTTTCGTTGATCAGAACATTCTGCAATGGTCCTCTTCTAAGAAACTTTTTTTCATAAAACCTCCATAAAAGACAGGGTTTTGATGTTTCTTTTGTATCTAAAGGAGATAATTTGCCATCATTGTAAATAAGCAATACAGGAACAGCAAGTCCGCTTTCAGTGAGATTTTTTATTACGTCAAACTGCCATTGTTTCAGATATTCATTCTGAAGCATGATGGCAAAGCGTAAGTGTGATCTGGCGGTTGACAATGGCTTGTGATTATGGATATTTCTGTATTTCAGGTTTCAAAAATAGTGAATTTATTTAGTATTCTATTTTCTACCTCGGGGTAAAAAAAGAAGTGACATAGCGCACAATAATTTCTACTTTATGACAAAAGACGTGATTTGTTTTCAACAAAGCTTCTAAGTGCTTGCTTTTAGAAACTTTGTTGAGAACAAATACCAAACACATGCAATTGTTTTTGGTCTGAAAGACCCGGCTTTTGTCCTGAGATGTTTTATCTGTGTATATCTGTGACATAAATCTGTGTAATCTGTGGAAATCTTTCTAATCAGTGTACTATTAATTCTGAATAATCTGTTGAATACATCCGTTAGCATTATTCCTAATTTCAGTAGTTTCAAAAATCGAAAAAAATTAAGTCAGTGTAAACCAGTTTTTAATTATTGGTCGGCTGCAGTTTTTAAATTCTTTATGATAAAACTCATTTGTTTTTGGGTCATAATCATAATCAACCTTCCATTGGTCATAATGTTTTGCAACTTCTCCAATGGCATGGATAATAAACTCCATTTCCTGATCCGTCATTGTGGGATGTAGCGACAACCTGACCCAACCAGGCTTCAGCGACAGATTTCCTGACGAAATGAGGGAAGTGATATGATGTGATTTTTCATAACTGACCTCAAGAAGATAATGTCCATAGGTTCCGGCACATGCACAACCACCCCGCACCTGAATGCCAAAACGATCGCTCAGAATTTTTACAATCAGGTTGTAATGCAGGTCTTCGATATAAAACGAAATCACACCGAGTCTGTCTTCGATGTTATCGGCAAGAATATGCAGTCCCGGAATATTGTGTAAACCCCTGAAAGCAGGTTTCAGAAGTTCTTTCTCACGCTCAATGATATGGGCAGGATTCATCTGTTCCTTGAGCAAAATGGCATAAGCAGCTCTCATGCACTGAAGAAAACCGGGTGTGCCGCCATCTTCCCTGACTTCAATGTCAGTGATGTACTGATATTCACCCCAGGGATTTGTCCATTCCACTGTGCCTCCGCCCGGTTGGTCGGGGCTTTTGCTGTGGTACAGTGATTTGTGAAATATCAATATGCCTGATGAACCCGGACCACCCAGAAATTTATGAGGTGAAAAGAAAATGGCATCCAGCCGTTCTTCTTCGTCTTTGGGGTGCATATTCATGGGTTCGTAGGGTGCCGAAGCTGCAAAGTCAACAAAGCAAAGACCTCCGTATTTGTGCATGAGTCGAGCCATAGCATGATAGGGAGTATGAACGCCGGTTACATTTGAACAGGCTGTAAACGAACCGATTTTCACTTTACGGTCGGCATATTTTCTCAGTTTCTCTTCCAGATCATTAAGGTTCACAGTCATATTTTCATTGGGTTCGATGATGACCACATCAGCAGTGGTTTCATACCATGAGGTCTGATTGGAATGATGCTCCATGTGAGTGATGAACACAACAGGTCGCATGGTTTTTTCGAGGCAATCGCTGCCGGCCAATTTTCCGCACAGTTTCAGTCCCAGAATGCGCTGCAGTTTGACAATAGCGGCGGTCATTCCAAACCCTGTTGTAATCAGCACATCATCAGCCGAAGCGTTCACATGTTTTTTTATGACCTCTCTGGCAAAATGATATGCATCAGTCATGAGTGTCCCTGTTGCATTGGATTCTGTGTGCGTATTGGCAACAAAGGGGCCGATAAACTCAGTCATTCGTTTTTCAATGGGGGCATAAAGTCTGCCACTGGCAATCCAGTCGGCATATAAGAGTTTTTCCATGCCATAAGGAGCATGAAACTCATAGTTATACCCGATGGTATTCAGTCTGAATTTTTCAAACCATTGTTCTAGTGATTGTTTCATTATCAGAAATATTGCGTTACAGGGAGCATTGAACAGCCAAAATTACATGTTTTTTTGAAATAAAAGTGTGAAAGCAAAGTTTACATCTTTTGTGGAAATAAAGAAAGATATTGATCATAACCTCTCTGAATAAAAAATTTATTGTTTACAAGAAGTTTTCTATTACTTTTGAAACTTAAAGAAGAAAGACATGACAACAAAAGAGCGGATCAGCAAAGTCAATGGATTATCATCACTGGTTGGAAATACACCCATTCTTGCAATCAGATTCAAATACAATGGTGAATTGCGTACTATTTATACCAAGTCGGAAAACTTAAACATGACAGGAAGTATTAAAGACAGGATGGCATTTCATATTTTGAAAAATGCATATTTGCATGGTCATATCAAACCTGGTGACCGTATCATTGAAGCTACAAGTGGCAACACAGGAATTTCGTTTGCCGCTTTTGGCAGATCATTGGCACACCCGGTTACTATTTTTATGCCCGATTGGATGAGCCAGGAAAGAATAAATCTGATCAGGAGTCTCGGTGCTGAGATTGTTTTGGTTTCAAAGGAGGAAGGTGGCTTTTTGGGAAGCATTGCAAAAAGTGAGGAACTTGCAAAAAATCATCCTGATTCTTTTTTACCATGCCAGTTTTCAAATGCAGATAATGTTGAGGCACACTATCAAACAACCGGCCCGGAATTGTGGTGGCAGATGAAAATGCGTTATTTGAAAATCAATGCATTTATTGCAGGTGTGGGAACCGGAGGTACAATTATGGGTGTAGGAAAATATCTGAAGGAAAAGGATTCTTCAATTCAGGTCTATCCCCTCGAACCATCAAATTCTCCAACACTGTCTACAGGATATAAAGTTGGAAAACACAGAATCCAGGGAATTTCCGACGAGTTTATTCCGTCAATTGTAGAATTGAATAAGCTTGAACCGGTAGTGAGCGTTGATGATGGGGATTCAATCATTATGGCTCAGAAACTGGCTGAAATGGGTATGGCCGTTGGGATATCCTCAGG
>Ga0116204_1000313_pt1 | contig 26991 bp, 26 predicted proteins | sample LakKivwa52mmetaG_FD_94481 | JGI IMG/M metagenome (GOLD analysis project Ga0116204, IMG submission 94481) | Anoxic lake water microbial communities from Lake Kivu, Rwanda to study Microbial Dark Matter (Phase II) - Lake Kivu water 52m metaG | ecosystem: Environmental > Aquatic > Freshwater > Lake... | reverse complement strand
GAGTGGCGGAACCGTTTCCTGGCACAAACCCCCGCTCTCGAAGCGATGGGGCTGGGAAGCGCCTTCCAACGGAAATGGGTCTATTACCTGGCTTCCTGCGAGGCCGGTTTCGCCACCGGCGCCACAGGAGATCTGCAAATCGTCCTCAGGCGGGAGCCGGAGAGATGAAGGAGGTCTTATGTCAAGATACTGGCTGCTTCCCTTCGTGGTAATGATGGTCGGATGTGCGGGAAACCGCCATTCCCAGATGGGGGTATCCGGCGGCAGGCTTGCTGCCTGTCCCGACTCGCCCAACTGCGTCTCCTCGCAAAGCGCCGACCCGAGGCACGCCATCGATCCCCTCCGCTACGAGGGGACGGCCCAGAAGGCCCGGGAGCGCCTGGTCAAGGCGATTTCGGCGATGAAGCGGGTCCGTATCGTCGCGGCCGAGGAGCGGTATCTCCACGCAGAGTTCACCTCCGCCCTCTTACGCTTCGTCGATGACGTGGAGTTTCTTCTGGACGACGGGACCGGGACGATTCACGTGCGTTCGGCATCCCGGGTCGGATATTCAGATCTCGGGGTGAACCGCAGGCGCGTAGAGGAGATCCGTTCGCGTTTCGACGCCCTCAACAAAGAAAGGACTTAGGCAAATGGTTATTATCAGAAGAGGCATCCCGATCTTGCTGTGTCTATTGCTGCTGATCGCGGGAGGGTGCGCCAACAAGGTACAGGAAGGAGTGGATATGGTTCGATATGAACGGGCTTTGGCGGAGACGGACCCGGCGAAGGTTGCAGGACTGCAGCCCGGCTCAGAACTGGAGAAGGAGGCGGTTGCGCGCTTCGTGGAATTCTACCGGGTCTTTTCCACGGAGGCGATCCGGAAAGGGCTGCGCGGGCTTTACGCGGACGGCGCCTATTTCCGGGACGGTTTCAAGGAGGTCGTGGGGATCGAAGCGATGGAGGACTATTTCCTCAAGAGCGCCGAGGGGATTCAGAGCTGCACGTTCGACATCCAGGAGATGGCCGTTCATCAGGGCAACTACTATTTCCGCTGGGTCATGCACCTTTCGATGAAACGCAGCCCCGACGACCCCATTCGGACGGTGGGTATGTCCCACGTCCGGTACGACGCCAAGGGCAAGGTGATCTTCCATCAGGATTACTGGGACACGGGAGCGGTCTACGAGAAGATCCCCGTCATGGGGGCGGTGATTCGCTGGATCAAGAACAAGTTTTAGCGGGTGGGTGGCAGGCCGCGCCGCCTTTCCGCCGCGCCGTACATTTTACAGAAGAGGCACAATTTTCTTAGTCATTGCCTGCATCTATCGGAATCAAAATCTCGTTCCGCCGCAAGAACCACGGGGTAAAAGGGGGGTTGTAACGGGCCCATAGGGGATCGCCCATAATGGTAAGGCCCTTTTCGCGAATCCAGGATTCCAGCTCTAATTTGTATCGAATGTAGTTTTTTTCACTCCAGAAACCGGAGTAACGAACGGCGGCCATCCGGCGGGCGGGAACCTGACGCAGCGTGACTTTGGGATCCTCCGGCTCTGGAAGGGTTTCCAGGGTGTACGAGGCCGGCATCATGAAGCTGACAGCCCACTTTTCCTGAACACGCTGCTGTCCAACGGGAGCCGTCATCTGGATCTTCTCCCCCTTGGGCTCTTGGGATACGGGGGCTGTCATCGCCACTTTTTCGCGTGACCGGTTTTCGCCGGAGATGTAGCGAAAGAGCCTATTGAATGCCTTGTTGCCGGCCTCTTCAATATCTCCCTCCACGACGGTTTCGGCGAGGATGTGGGGCGCATAATCGCGGATCTCGAACCGGTTGTCTTTTTTCAACACTTTGTACGCAGCTTCTTCGATCGCCATGGCATCCATCGCTCCAATGATTATGATCGCTGCTGCAAGTATAATGCGCATTGAGTGTTTCATGGTCATCGTCTCTTTTCAAATAACATTGCCGGCTGAATGGATATAATCTTGCTTCAAATATAAGGCTCTTCATCGGAGGAGTCAACATTATTAATCGCATCGTATTACTGGCATGTATCAGCAGGATTTCTTGACAATGGGGGATGCCGTTCCTATATTTCGTCTGTTACTTATCAAACAAGATATGTGGTAGAGGTTCAGGATATATTGGTCATAAACATTATGGAGGTGGATGATGACGCTGAAAGACTATTTTGACAACACAAAGGGAAACGGGGTCCTGGCTACGGCCGACGCTGAGGGGAAGGTCAATACCGCGATCTATGCGCGCCCCCACGTCATGGATGAAAAAACGGTCGCCTTTATTATGGCCGAGCGATTAACCCATGAGAACCTCAAGTCGAACCCCTGGGCATCCTATCTTTTCATGGAGGCGGGAGGGGGGTGGTCCGGCAAGAGGGTTTATCTGAAAAAGCTCAGGGAAGAAAAAAACGAGGAGCTCATTCGGGAGATCTGCCGGAAGTGCGATTACTCGGGCTACGACATCAAGAGTCGGTTTATCGTTTATTTCAGTGTCGAGAAAGTCTTGCCGCTGATCGGAAGTTAGGGGAGCCTCTGATCGCATGCATGTCGATTGGGAACGACACGACCGGGGATCGTGTAATCAGGAGGAGAAAAGACACAGGGAATTGACGGCCGAATCGGGTCATCCCGTCTGACAGCATGAATATTTTTTACCGAAAAACGGTCCCATCTGCCATAATCCTTTTGCTGCTCCTGTTCCTGGCTTCCTGCATCCTGCCCATCAGGACCTTCGATGAACAGAAGTGGCGGGCGCAAGTGGAGTCCGCAGACCCGGCGCTTCTCTATGCCCCGCATCTGGAAGACGGCCGGTATTTCAATCCCTGGATGCCCATGCAGAAGGGCTTCAGTGATTTTCTGCGCTGGCAGCTTACTGAAAAGGCCCCCTATTCCCCGGAGGAGGAAAAGGAGGTTCCCCGGGTCTTATCGGACCTCTCTGAGCGGATACAATCAATATCGGGCGATTTTATCGCCTGGATCGGTCATGCCTCATTCCTGATCAGAATCAACGGAGAATACTGGATCACCGATCCGATCTTTTCGGAGCGTGCCCTGCTGCCGAAGCGGAAAACCCCGCCAGGGATCTCCCTCGATGAGTTTGTGGCCCTGCCCGGTAAGAAAAACGTACTGATTTCCCACAGCCATTACGATCATCTGGATTCCGAAAGCATCAGGCGTCTCCCTGCGGACACTCGGGTCTATGTCCCCCTGGGACTCAAGGCTCTGATCAATGATCTCGGAAAGCAGGACGTGGTGGAAATGGACTGGTGGCAAGCGGTATCCTGCGGCGACCGCTGCCAGGTGGTTTGTCTTCCCGCCCAGCACTGGTCTCGGAGGATCACTCAAAACACGGATACCACCTTGTGGGCGAGTTTTCTGCTGGTGACCCCCGGCCGGAGGATCTATTACGGAGGAGACAGCGGCTACTTCATCGGCTACCGGGAGATCGGACGCCGCTATCCCGGCATCGATTACGCCTTGTTGCCCGTCACCGCTTACACCCCCCGCTGGTTCATGTATTATGCCCATATGGATGCCCGGGAGGCGCTCGACGCCTTCCGCGACCTGGGGGCCCGATACTTTATCCCGACCCAGTGGGGGACCTTCCGGCTGGGAGACGAACCGATCGGGCAGGCTCCTTCAGCCTTGTCCAAGGCCGCACAATCCACCGCCACCGATCCGGCCCGGATCATCGTCATGGGCATCGGCCAGCTTTTGCCTGTCGGGATTCAGTAGCCAAAGTTCAAAAAGTAAGGCCGTTATCCCTTTGCCGTTATGGTGTTACCCCGGCCTCCTTGCACCGTTGCCCGACAGAAATCGAAATATGAGGGAAAGATCCTTCGCAGGGATCAGAGCAGCAGCGTCAGGGAGAGGGCCATCATGGGTGCCGTTTTGAAATCGTCGGAGCCCAGTTCGTTGCCGCTGCTGCCGGCGATACGCACCTTGCCGTTGAAGGCCGTCCCTCCGTAAAGATCGAGCCGGAAGTCCCTGCCCATCCGGTACGTCAGCCGTGTATAGACCAACGTCGAGTCCATCTCGCCGATCCCGTTGGGGGCCGCTCCGCTCTCATCGAGGCGGAAACGGAATGACCGGTAGGCACCCCCCGCCGCGATCTCCCAGCGATCGGAGATCCGATAGGAAAGCTCCAGGCCTGCCGGACCGGAGGGGTTCGTGCGGAAGGGATTGTTGAGTCGCAGTTCCTCCGTGATCTTCCAGTCGATGGCGATGTATGGGAAGCCCCTCGTTTCCGCCATGCGGCTGAAAACACCTGCCCCTGCGCCCAGGGTGAGCCGGGGATTGACGCGGTAGGACACGGCGAAGATGGCCCCGAAGCCGAGGGCATCCTTCCAATTGGCGACGCCCGATTCGCCATACCACTCCACCTGGGGGGAGACGAAGAGCGACCAGCCGTCGGTCATGCGGTAGCTGACGGGCAGTCCGGCGGAAAACCGGTGGATGTCGCTCCAGGGGTCCGCCCCCGCGAAGGCCGTTGTGCCGGAGAAGTGATATTTATCGAATTCGTAGCCCAGGCTGATACCTGCGCGCAGCGAGGTCGCGACGGGCGTCGATGTGTCGAAGTTGAACCGGTGGCGCTGCACGCTGAAGCTGCCGCCTTGGCCGAAATCGGATTCGAACTGGTAAATTGGCGAAAACGAGAAGGAGTACACCGTTCGGTTCGTATCCCTGGGGCCGGCAGGCTGGGCCTGGACGCCGGGGGTGAAGATTGTAAACCACAGGGCCGCGGAAACGATGGCAATGTAAATCGCTCGCATTGATAAGAAGCTGCTTTGCATGGTTTGAGAATTCGGTGAGTGGCTGCTCAGCAGCCCCCTCTCTTCCCTCCTCCCTTCACCGGTGGCGTTGCATCATGCGTTCCGCCCGGCCTTTCCTGTCCCGGAGGGCTGCGACCCGCTCCGGGTTGTACAGGACCTTGCTCAGGATCACGCCGGCCGCGAATCCACCTACGTGGGCCCAGAAGGCGATTCCGCCACCTGCGCCGGCCAGGGCGGGTATCCCTCCCAGAATCTGGATGACGAACCAGTATCCCAGCATCAGAAAGGCAGGAACCACAAATTTGCTGACGTAAAACCCTAAGAAGACCAGGACATGCACAGGGGCCCGGGGAAAGAGAACGGCATAGGCCCCCATGACACCTCCGATGGCGCCCGAGGCCCCCACCATCGGCACAACGCTCCGTGAATCCGTGACGACCTGCAGCGCGGCGGCGGCGACGCCGCACAGGATGTAGAACAGGATGAACCGCACCGACCCCAGGGCGTCCTCGACGTTGTCCCCGAAGACGGCCAGAAACCACATGTTGCCGATGATGTGGAACCACCCGCCGTGCATGAACATGGACGTGATGATCGACCATGCGGAAGCGCCCGGCGCGAGGACGCAGGCCAACCCGCTACCCAGGGGGACTTTTGTCCCCGGCGCTGCGGTGCCGAGGAGCTCGCCCGGGATAAGCCCGTATGCGCAGATCGAAGCTGTCAGGGGGTAATCGGAGCCCAGCCCCTGGATGAAGATCCATGCCAGGGCGTTGAGGCCGATGACGAGAAAGGTCACCCAGGAGGCGCCCATGGTCGGGTTGTCGTCGCGAAGGGGAAACATGCCAGTCCTCTTTCCGGTGTCGTGTTCTCCTCATTGTTGAGATGGGGCGCTAAGAAGTCAGATAAGCGAGAATCCCGTGGCAAAGGGCAACAATGAATAGAGCGATACCAGTTTTCCGGTGAACGGCCATTTTCACCTTGATCCACCGCAGACCCGAGCTGAGCTGGAAGAGAAGCAAAAGAAAATTAATGATCCCCAGAATAAGGACGATGGAAACCCCTCCGATCTTCATAAAACCTCCGGTCGAAAAAAGCTTCAGGTACCAGACGATAGTTCCCAAGTCATGGGTAAAACATCTGCTGCTTGGTGCGGGGTATTATACATCCGACCTTTCTCTTTTCCCCCGCTTTCCAGCGTTTTTCACCCCGAACCTGCAAACTGTAATCAGCACCCTTCTTTATTTGACAGTCACTTTGGCCGCGGCTTCGTTCACGCTTCCGTGCAGGTTGCAGTTCGCTTTGGCCTTTATATCCAGGTCCCCATCCACCTTCACCTTGATTTCCCGAGTGAAGGTGCTGCCCTCCGGCTTCTTGCTGCCGAAGTCCCAGCGGCCGACTTCCTTCCCATTCACCTGGACCCACAGCCACTCAGTGTAATGAAAAAAATTGTTGGCATTATGGGTAACGGTCACCTTGACGGTGATCTCCGATCCTTTGACGGCGCTATCCGGAACTTCGATTGCGGTTTTCGATTTGTCGGCCCAGGCAGGAACACTGATAAAAATGGCTATTCCCACTGCGACAGCCAGAAGTCGAATTAGCCTGAAACTTTTCATTTTCCAGTCTCCTTGTTGTTTGCGAATATGGATCTTTGTCATCCTCCGATCCTGCTTTCCAAGTGCATCTTTATCATGCATCGCTTGCTATGGCAGGAAGTATAGTGTAGCTGTTTTTCTATTGTCAAGGAATATGAATATGATGTGCATAAGTCATCTGCATCCGAGCCGCCTGATCAAACGCGCTTGTTCGATATCGATTCGGTTCCACAGATGCTCCTTAAATCTGGTCATGGCCAGGGTGGCCTTGTCTTTGGAACTGACCACGACTTCCATCACCAGCATGTCGTCTTTAATATATGCGGAAGGGTACAAAGAAATTTCGGGAAAAGCGAAAAAATGAAAGAATCCAGGCTCAAGATGACACCCGCAGACATAGGTCTCTTGAAGGGCAACATACCAGGTCAATCTTGCCGATAGTGGCGGATCAATCTGCTTAACCATGCTTGACGCACCACCATCGGCGGCAATTACTATTTTACTGCGAACATGAAAACGCTCTCCATTCGATTTGATGCAGAGGAGATCAACGCCATCAGCAGTCTCTACAAAAGATTGCATTTTTGTTTCATCAAGAACCTCTGCCTGTGAAGCCCGGCAAAGCCATGCATCGAGACGATCCCGCCGGATCATCAGCCCATGGATCGGTATATCCCCCATATGGCCGCTCGGAAAATGCATCCGCATGGCGTTGACCGGGAGCGCATCCCGCAAGCCCCGCCTTGTAGGCGGGGTTGAGGGGCGCATCGAAAAAAGAGCACTTCCTTACCGGGAAGCCCCGCCCTGTGGGCGGGGAGCTTCCCTTGAGAAGGGAGGGCCAGGACGTCCTGCGGTACGTTTCCGAAATGTTCCGACAGAATATGCATTGAATCCGGCACGAGGATCCCCGAGCATGCCTTGTGGCGAGGGGTTTAAAACCCGGACGAGATCTGTTCAGGATTCATTTGCAGGCGGATTTTGCCGCATAGTAACCGCAAAGACCATGCACGCCTCCGCCGGGTGGAGTGGAGGAAGAGCAAAGATAGATATTTGGGGCCGATGTCCGGTAGGGATTCAGGGAAGCAATGGGTCGGGTATAAAGCTGAGACAGATCCTGGAGGCCGCCATTGATATCCCCCCCCACATAGTTTGGATTGTATTGTTCCATGGCCGCTGCAGAAAGGACGCTCCGTGCCAGGATCACCTCCCGGAATCCCGGTGCGTAACGTTCGATCTTGTTTTCAACGAGCGGCGATACATCTGCGGACGATCCATGGGGGACATGGCAATAGGCCCATGCCGTATCTCCGCCGGCAGGCGCGCGCGTGGGATCGAAAAGGCTCTGCTGGGCAAGGATGACATAGGGAGCGGGTGACACGTTTCCCGCACGGACATCACGGATCGAGGCCGCGATCTCCTCGAGGGAACCGCCCAGATGCACCGTACCGGCTTTTCTGCAGATATCCGCTTTCCAGGGGATGGGCTCTTTGAGGGCCCAATCCATTTTACAGACACCCGGGCCGTAGCGGAACCGGGCGAGCCTTTTGCGGTAACCGTCAGAGAGGCCAAGACCGTTGATATTGATCAACTGGCGCGGCGTTACATCGAAGAAATAAGCAGCGGCCTTCGGCAAATCCGCTGCAGAAGCAATGTGTCGTCCGGTGATGATCTCGCCGCCGCCGCTGCGGAAGCAATCCGCCAGCGCGTCGGCCAGTTTCTGGGAACCGCCCTTGATGATGGGCCAGCCCACGGTATGGGCCAGGGTGGCCAGAATCATGGCGAAAGCCGCTGTCGCCGTCTGTTCGAGGGGGATCATGGCGTGGGCGGCCAGGCCGGCCAGGAGGGCGCGTGTTCGATCGCCTTGAAATTGTGTTTCCGCGAGACCCCTGAGGGAACGCAGGGCATGGAAGGCAAAGCGAGCCATCAGGAGGGGGTTTTCCGGGAAATGGATTGGCTTCAGGATATCGGCAATGAGCTTCTGCTCATGATCCACAAATGGCCGTAACAACCTTTTGTACGCCCGGCCGTCGGAACCCAGCGCATCGGCCGTGACCTCCAGTGAACGGTGGAGGTATAGGGCCGATCCGTCCTCGAAGGGATGGGCCAGGGGTATCTCCGGCTGTATCCATTCCAGGCCGTACTGGGGCAGATCAAGCTGCTGAAAGAAGGGGGATGCCAGGGAAAGGGGCTGAACCGTGGAACAGACATCATGCACAAAGCCGGGGAGGGTCAACGCTGCGGAACGGGTGCCGCCGCCGATGGTGTTTGCCGCCTCCAGAAGCAGGACGGCGTTGTATCGGCGGCCAAGGGTGATCGCCGCCGCCAGACCGTTGGGCCCGGCGCCCACGACCACGGCATCGTAATCATTTCGCATCGGCATCAATGGTTCCCGTTACGTTTCCGCCTTTTAATCGCGAGGAAGCATGTATTCAAGATGTAAACAGGCATATAGAGAGAAGAACGGATTGCCGCGCTATAGCGAATATTGGGAAACCTGTTCCACTGGATATCGGGATCGACGAGAATATTCTGCTGCGCAACCTCGCCATGGGTTCCCAGACGGCGGGCCAGGTTGCCGAGGGTTTCATGCCAAAACCGGTCCTCCTGCGCTGCTGCACCCAAACGAAAGCCCAGCTCCATGAGGGGATCGCTGGCCCTGAAAAGGGGGTGGACCTGAATGAAGGTGGACTGATGGTCGCGAAAGCAACTGAAGGTTATCCAGCCCGAAAGCATATGTCCCTCTGTGGTCATGAAGCTGAAGGACGTGTCATCGGCATAAATAACCACGACGCCTGTTGCAAGGATCAAACCTCCAGGGAGGGATAAATTGAGCAGTGCCGTCGTTCCCGGGGTGATAGAGGCATTCCCGGAGGGAAACAGGTGATTTCCTTTCGGCCAGAAGCCGGGGAATTCGGACCGCCAGATGGCGATGATTTGCTTGGGGTCCAGATCCCTGTCGTGAAGGCGCAGACGGTATCTTTTTTCCCAAAGACGACCGAAGCCTTGAACAGGGCTGGAGGTTCGCCGGCCATCGACATTCATATTCATCACCCCCGCGGGGATGCCTGCCAGGGAGAGACGATCAACAGACTTCGTCCACCCGTCAGGGGGTGGCGACGGGGCGTCGGGCAAGGGGCTGACTGAAAGGCCGCTTTTTTCCAAAAAACGCCGACAGCACAGGGCGTCTTCTTCATCGTTGTAAAGCGCTATGATGGTATCCAGGCCCGTGAGGTGAAAGACGTCCCGATAAGGGAGCGGGAGTCCGCAAGCCGATACGGCGATCTGTTTCCGGCCGGCCCGTGAGGCGTTTACAAGCACCAATCCCGCCCCTTCCACATCCATATGACCCAGGCCGGACAGGTTCAGGAGAATCCTTTTCGATGAATTTATGGCCTCGTCAAAAGCCCCGGCAAGGGTTTTTTCGCAAGCGACGGTGAGGTCACCCCGTATGTCGAGGATAGCAGCGTCCTGTCCAGCCTTCCTTGATTCCACGGTACAGGCACTGCCGTCGGCCAGAAGGTCTGTGCGGGCTGTTTTAGCCGGGAGCCCGGGCAAAATGACGGCAGATAGTTCGTCGCCCTGGAATTCGGCAAAAGCGTCAATCGGATGGGTTTCTGCCAGGCGATCGCGGGAGAGATAAAGCCGGTTGGCAAATCCGGGTAGCAGGCGCAGGGCGAGGTCCACAAAGGGATTTTTCCCCATCCGGTCGAGATAGGCGAGCTGACTTGCCCGACCCACGATGGCCTGGGCATAGGTCGGGTAGGCGTGCGTCAGGATCTGGAGTTTATGCAAAGGCTTATGGAACGCCTTGATCACCTGGAGTTCATGAATGACCTCCCCCGCGCCTTCCCCCAGGATGTGTGCGCCGACAATCCGGCCGCGGCCATCGCACAGGATCTTGGCCATGCCGACTTCATTGCCGTCTATGAGGGCTCGGCGCATGGTGTTGTATTGAAAACGATATACCTTGAGCTTGCGCCCATACCTTTCGTGGGCCTGTTCTTCCGTCAGGCCGGTCCAGGCAAGGGGCGGCTCGGTAAAGATGACATACACGTTGTTTCGGTAATCGGCGGTTCGCTTCACGGGGAGGAAGGCATTGGTCGCTGCGACGATGGCCTGGGCCTCTGCCGTTGTAGCCAGCTGAAAAGGTCCCGCGATGTCGCCGCAGGCGTAAATGTGGGGTGCGGAGGTCCGGAGTTTGGCGTTGGTGATGATGCCCCGGGCATTAAACGCTACGCCCGCCTTCTCAAGGTGAAGCCCTTCCAGATCGGGTTTCCTTCCGACGGCGACGAGGACCTTATCCGCTTCGGTCTCTTCGACAGGACCACCCGATCTCTGAAAGGTGAGCACTGCCTTGTCCTTCCCGATGCGGATGCTCACCGCCTTCGCACCGGTCAACAGGTGTATGCTTTCGGTGTTCAATGACCGCAGAAGGTGCTGAACCAATTCACGGTCCGCCGCAGGGAGCAGGCGCGTGGCCATCTCGACCACCGTGGTTTCTACCCCCAGTCGCCCGAATGCGGAGGCATACTCGAGGCCGTCGACACCGCCGCCCAGGATCAGGATCGACCGGGGCAAATCCTCCAGATCATAGAGGGTCTCGTTTGTCAGAAAGTCGATTGCCTGAAGCCCTGGAATATCCGGGATCATGGGCGATGTGCCGACGGCAATGATGAATTTCGCTGCGGAGAGTATCCGCCCGTTTACTTCAATGCGATGGGAATCGACAAAGGATGCCCGGCCCGGGATGATCCGGACGCCGATCCTCTCGAAGGTTTCCGAAAGATCCTTTTCATAGGCCCGCTGAACGATCCTGCGGATGTGTGGCATGATCTCCCGGCCCTGGATTTCCCCTGTTTTATCGGTGAGCAGACCCAGGCGCTGAAGGTTTGCAATGTCGTGGCTGAGGTGACTTAAACGGATCAGGGCCTTGCTGGGGATGCAGGTGGTGTTGGTGCAGTTGCCGCCCAACCTGTTTTTTTCGATGACGGCCACGCGCTTGCCAAGGCCGTTGGCCGTGACGGCGGAAACCATTCCGGCAATGCCGGCGCCGATGACGATCAGGTCATAATCGTAAGAAGTATTCATACACCTACTTTTTTCTTCAACGCACCTCATCCCTAAAACCGGTTTTGCTTTATGTAGGCCTCGACATCGAACTTCGACTGACACCCGCCGTAACTCATATAACGCACCATTCCGAAGATCTTGCGATCAAACCAGGCCCGGTCATGCACCCCACCGATGGACCAGGCAATTCCTGTGTATCCATTCGGATCCCTGCCGTCCAATTAATATGTATCATTGAGGTAAATCGCCGAGCTGAGAGCCTCTTCGGGAGATTTCGTCCACTCCAGTATCTTCTTGCACCAGTACATCCTCATGTAACCGTGCATCTTGCCTTTGCGGGCCATTTCCATTTGTGCCGCATTCCAGAGAGGATCGTGAGTGTTAGCCTCTTCAAGTTGTGAAATGCCATAAGTGTATTCCCGTTTATCGCTGCGGTGCTTGTTGAGTGATTCCTGAGACCAATGGGGAAATCCCTCAAAACGGTCATACGCCTCATTGTAAAAACAAAAATTATCGGAGAGCTCGCGCCGCACGATGAGCTCTTCCAGGAAGGCCTCTTTTGATTGCAGGTCGACATTGGCTCCTGTGACCTCCAAAGCCACCCTTTGGGCCGCAAGTTGACCAAAATGCAAGTAGGGCGACAGATTTGATTGGCCGTCCAGGCAGGGATCGTTTCGATTCAGGCGATAACTGTTAAGCTTGTTGACTATGAAGTGACGTAACGCTTTGTCCGCTGCCGCTTCTCCTGATCGCATCTCATCAGCGATACCTGCTGAATGATCGATTTTCAAGCGGGTACGGACTTTCTGCCAATCGATTCGCTCATCACTCCTCTTGATTTTGTAAGGATGCCGTTCCAGCTTCGGATACCCGGTCAGGAATTGGGGGAGTAACCGCTTGAGTTTGGGTCGCAGAGTATACGCGCCGTATTCCTGTTTAGGAGACGCAATCCAGCAGGGGACAATATTATGCGCATCCACTTCATAAAACGGGAGGCTCAATCGTGAGGTCAGTTTCCCTTTCCATTCCTTCTTTATTCGCAAGGGATCAAAATCACTGATCAGCGCGGAGGCGTCTGTCTTCATCAAGAAATCCGATATGTTTTTTCCGGGGATGCCCTCCAGCAAATAGAAAGGGATTGCCAATTTCGCTAAATCAACCTCAACACCGGCAAGGCCCATCAGCATAAAATCATACTGCCGCATCGTTGCGCCTAGAAACTGCTGAGCCAGGGTAAATATGACCAGAAGCGGAGCTTTTCTTTCCATGGCCAGCTCCTGCGCATACAAAAGGGCCCAATTGTCCTTTACGCGCTGCTCCCGGCTCATCCAGTACACCACGGGACCCTTTTTCCTCTCCGCGTCTTTTAACGTTCTTATCCGTTCACCGGTTACTTGCATTCTATCCCTCTTATTATTCCTTCGAAGGAATTGAAAAAACTGAGTGTCACTGGTTTCATATTGAAGTATGGAAGGGGAGTGTGATCCACTGCCCTTCTCTTGCAAGAGCTGAATATGAGCCTGTTCAATGTCATCCCGTCCATTCGCGCCGCCTCGGGAAGCAGAGATTCTTCTTTGAATAAGGAACCCGGCCTGAGGTGATTGAAAAAACTTCGTCTTTCTGTCGAAACACCCGCTGATGATTTCTATTTCTTCTTCATTTCCTGCCGGCGCATCGGCATGGCGTCGATGACTCTAAAAATATCTTGCAGTCCAACCATTCGATCCTGCCTGAATTTAACGCCTCCATCTTTTCCCACCAGAATGCTCATAAACCGTCCAGGCGGCACGGAGAGGTACTTTCTCAATGAATAACCTTGCCCGGAACTCAAACGTTCCATACCCAATCGCCCTTCGCCTTTTTCAAGAACGTGGGCGATGAGGAGATCTCGATCCAAAACCTCTTTGGCCTGATGTTCGATCTCCACTTTAAGGGAAAGATAGGACGGGTCATCTGCAGAAGGCACGAACAGAAAGAGCAGGCGCTGCTTCCATCTGTAAGCATTCAAGTCAATAGAATCGATTTCACCCCCTGGGGCTTGACTCGTAAACATACTGCAGAAAAGGATCAGCATCAACAGACGTTTCATCATGAGATGATGAGAGAGCGAATCCTAACTGCCCTCTCTTTTTTTGCTAAAAAGAATCAACCGGCAAGTGTGGCCAGATAGGAGCCCCGAGTTTGTCGATGTGATCTTTAATATTTTCAAACATATCCAAGTGGCCCTCCTCGTCCTTGAGAAGTTCCTCAAAGAGCTGCTTGGAGATCTGGTCTTTCTCGGCCGCACAGGTGATGGCAGCCTCATTCCACATCTTGACGGCTGCCGCTTCGAGACCGATATCGGTATTCAGCATCTCCGTAATCTGCTGCCCCTTCTTTGCCAACCCGTCTGGCTTTGAGGTAGGTCCCCCGTTCAGGAAAAGGATCCGTTCCGCCAGCTTCTCTGCATGCTTCAACTCGGCAATGCCGGTTTCCTTCAATTTTCCGGCCAGCTTGCCAAAATCCTGATCCTCCAGTTCATAATGCTGCGCCATATACTGGATGATGGCGGTCAGCTCTCTTGCCCTTGCCTGATTCAACAAATCGATCACTTCTTACTCATCTTATTGCCTCTTCTGTTTTGAATTATTTACGTGTGTCAGTGTAAGGTAACGAGTCATGTGTGTCAAGGGGCTTTTTTCACAGCTTTTTTCACAGCGAATGGTCGGTGACGGCCCGTGCTGAGGCCAACGAGATCAGTACGGAGACCATCCTGCCGAACACGGGGGAGCGTTTTCCGAATGCCTCCTGGGATCTGCGGTTTGGGGGCCAGTACCGGCAGCGTTTCGACAACGGCTGGATCGGCGGTGTGGCGGCCGCCATTGGCTCGGCGAGCGACCGGCCCTTCCACACGATGAACGAAACCACCTTTCAGGCCACGCTTTTCACCCGGATCCCCGACGGGGAGAGCAATTCCTGGCTCCTCATGGTCTATTATGACAATAACCGGGAGTTTCTCCGCAATGTCCCTCTCCCCGGGGTCGGTTACTGGTATGAACCCAACAGCCGGTTCCGGGCGATCGTCGGCCTCCCCTTTCATCTTTTTGGAGTACAAGCCGGTGGAGTACCTTTCCTTCGATCTGGGCTATTTCCCGGTCCGTTCCGTTCATGCCGGGATTTCCTGGCATTTCCGCGACTCCGTGACCCTCCGTGCGGCCTTCGCCTGGGACAAGGACAGCTATTTCCGGGCCGACCGCACCGACAAGAACAACCGGATCTTCGCCTATGAAAAACGACTCACCGCAAGCTGCCTCTGGCGGGTCCATGAACAGGCCGCACTCGATCTTTCCGCAGGCTATGTCTTCGACCGGATGCTGTTTGAAGGAGAGAACTACAGCGATCGTGGATTCAACCGCATCGGCATCTCCGAAGGTCCGTTCCTTGCCGGGCGTTTGCGGGTGAGTTTCTGACGGCGGCCTTTATCGGAAGAGACGCATCCGGCGCTGAGGAATGGCGATACCATGTTGTGTGAGAAGGTAGAAGCGGCCGATCAGCTTTTGCCCCGAGGGGGTATAACGGAGTGTCTGCATTTCATGAAGAAGGGTGAAAATCAAATATTATCAATGATCGAGAATAATATTCTTCAGCGCCTCTTCGATATCCGGGTAGCGAAATGTAAAACCGGCTTCCATGAGTCGGTGAGGTATCACGCGCTGACCTTTGAGCAGCACATTACCAAATTCTCCCAAGATGAGCCGGATCATAAACCCCGGGGCGGGTATAAACGAAGGCCGTTGCAGCACTTTTCCAATTGCATCTGCCAATTCCTTATTTCGCACCGGATTGGGAGAACAAAGATTTACCGGGCCAGATATCTCTTTATGATTAAACAAGAAAATAAACGCTTCGGCAAGATCGTGCATGTGCACCCAGGAAAACCACTGGCGTCCTCTACCCAGCGGGCCGCCTAAAAAATATTTGAACAACGGAATCATCTGTCCCAATGCACCGCCGTTCTTTCCAAGTACAATGCCGAATCGGGTGATTATCACACGCGCCCCTTTATCCTGCGCACGTAACGCCATTTGTTCCCAATCATGTGCCAGTTTTGCGAGAAAGTCTTCCCCAGACGGGGAGGATTCAGTGAGCTCCTCATCTTCATGAAAACCGTAATAGCCTACTGCGGATGTGCTAAAAAACGTGATGTGCTCTGCGCTGTCGGGTAAAGACGCAAACAGATTGCTGGTTGTTTCGATACGGCTGCTCAGTAGAATCTTTTTCTGTTCAGGTGTCCAACGGCTGAAGATGGAAGCTCCGGCAAGGTTGATGATCGCATCGTGGTCACGGACGGTCTCCTGCCATTTCCCTTTAGTAGTCGGATCACCCATGAGATAGGAGAGCCCTGACAGTTTCAGCTCCGTGCCGCTGACCGCCTGTGTCAGGATGGTAACTGTGTGGCCCTCTGAAATAAGACGTTTGGCCAGATACGTTCCCACAAATCCCGTGCCGCCGGTCATGAATATTTTCATCTCTCACACCTCCTTTTTACTTCAAGTCACTATATCGATTTGCAATCTTTAGCATAGCACGGCAGCCGATATGTAGGCACTGCATACGCATCACTCATAAGTTTCTTTTTCTAATCTAATTTTAACACATGCGGCCTTACACAAACATTTTTTTATTCATATACTCTATTCTGATCGATGGCGTTTACCGATCATGGCACCGTCCGTTTCTTTAGCACCCAGAACTTGTGTTCTGGGAGGAGTCAGTGTAGAAGAGGATAACTTCTATCAGTCGATGATCAAAAAAGCCGATGGCGTTTCAGGCAAAAGAAAGGACCGGTGATGCTCGAAGCGATCAAAACCCTAATAAAAAGCAAGGATGTCTGCGTGTTATCCACTGTCTCCGGCGGCGCCCCTCACTGTTCACTGATGTCCTATATAACCGACGATACGTGCAGGGAGTTCTACATGATCACTCTCACGGGCACTAAGAAATACCGGAATCTTGAGGGCAACAGCGCCGTGAGCCTCCTAATCGACACCCGTGAAGAGGATATCGATCGCAGGCGTAAGGATATTCGGGCCCTTACAGTCAGCGGTGTCTTTCAAAAACTGGAGGACCCGTCGGAGGAGGAGAGAATTCTCAAGCAATTGATTGAGACGCATCCGCACCTTAAAGAATTTGCCGAAAGCGGCAAGGCAAAGATCTTCGCCATTCGGGCAAAGGCGTTTCAACTGCTCGACGGCGTAACCCGGTCCCATTTCGAGGAAGTCGACTGATGAGGACGCCTAAGATCGGTTGCCTATGCAAAACTCGAGGAAGGCAACTGGGATATACCGCTCCGGCATCACATACCGGGTGGTAGGCAGGGTAGGGCCGTCTATTTGATGCAGACCCGCCTTACCTGTTTAAAGTCGGTGACGCCCTGGATCGACTTGTAGATACCGTCCTGCATGAGGGTCGTCATCCCTTCCTCGATCGCCCGGCCCCTTATCAATTCAGCTGTTTCGTGGTTCTGTATCAGCCGCTTGATCGCGTCCGTAGCGACGATGAGTTCGTGGATGCCCATCCGGCCCTTGTACCCCGTCTTGTCACAGGCATCGCACCCCTTCGGCCGGTAAAGCATGAACGTGTCGCCGTAGGAGAGGTTTAGCTTCTGAAAGGGCACTTCTCCGTAATCCCTTGCCATCTCATCGAATTCCGGGCGGTCGGGATGGTAGGCCTCCCTGCACTTCATGCAGAGGGTCCGGACGAGACGCTGGGCAAGGATGCCCAGGAGGGCATCGGCAAAGTTGAATGGATCGATCCCCATGTCGAGGAGACGGACGATCGTCTCCGGGGCGCTGTTCGTGTGGAGGGTGCTGAAGACGAGATGGCCCGTCAGCGACGCCTCGACGCCGATCCTGGCCGTTTCGAAATCGCGCATCTCGCCTACCATGATCACGTCCGGGTCGGCCCGGAGGAAGGCGCGCATGGCGGCGGCAAAGTCGAAGCCGATCTTCGTCTGGACCTGGACCTGGCGGAGTCCGTACTGGGTGATCTCGACAGGGTCCTCCGCCGTCCATATTTTCCGGTCGGGCCTGTTGATCTCGTGGAGGGCGGCGTGCAGGGTGGTCGTCTTTCCCGAACCGGTGGGACCTACGACGAGGATCAATCCGTAAGGCTTGTCCAGGATGGTGCGAAGCGCCTTTTCATTACGCACCGACATCCCCATGGCGGTGAGGGGCAGGGTCTTTCCCCCCTTGGCCAGGATCCTCATCACGACATCCTCCACCCCTCCCTGGGTCGGGATGGTGGCCACGCGGAGTTCGATCTCCCCTCCACCCGGCTTCCGGAACTTGATCTTGCCGTCCTGGGGAATGCGCCGGACGGTGATGTCGAGGTTCGACATGATCTTGATGCGGGAGACGACCGCTGCACGGTAGCTGTAGGGAAGGGTTTGGTAAAGGGCGCAGTCGCCGTCGACCCGGTAGCGTACCTCGACATTTTTCTTTCCCACGTTGGGTTCGATGTGAATATCGGAGGCGCGCCTGGCATGGGCATCGAGGATGATCTTGTTGACAAGCTGCATGATGACGCTGTCCGTTTCCGTGACATCACTCTCCTCCTCTTCGTGTGTCTCCTCATCAATACCGAGCTTTCCGAGGATATCGGTGAGGGTGGAGTCGTCCCCGGGAGATTGATAGAAGCGGTTGATGTATTTGACGATGTCTTCCGGAAGCGCGACGTCGTAGCGGACTGACTTCGTCTTCAAAAGGTTTTCGATCATGTCCCGTTTGATGATGTTGGTCGGATCGTCCACGATGACATGGATAACGCCGTCCTTCTTCTCCAGGGGGACCCAGAGCTCCCGGAGGAGATACTCCCGTCTGAGGTTGCTGAGCAAGCGGCGCGGGATGGTAATGTTGTCCGAGTAATGGATGAATGTGCAGCGATAGAACTCCTCAAAGGAGCGACCGAGGTCCTCCCGGGAGATCTTGCATCTGTTGATCAGTATATTTTCTACGGCCTCATTTATTTCACGGGACTCATTCCGGGCGTTGTCCAGATCCTCCTCTGTAAGGAGGTCATGGCTGATCAGGTAATCGAAGCGGGATTCCCGTTTACGGGCATACCGTCCCTGGTTGAAGAAGGCGACCCCGAGGACATCGGAGATTTCCTGGAGATAATCCTTTTCATCCTCGGTGAATTTGCCGACACCTCCTTTTCTGTTGAGAATCTGGACGACACCCATAAGCATGTGGTTATGGAAGATCGGGGCGGCCAGGATCTGCTTCGTCCGGAATCCGGACGTCTTGTCCCATCGCTGGTCAAAAGTCAGCGTCTTATCGATCGACTTCAGCTCGGCGGCGTCATAGGCATCGGCAATGTTGACCATCTTTCCGGCGTTGGCCACATACCCGGCGATACTTCGGTTGTTGATCGGGACACGGATTTCTTTGACCCGGGCGCCGATGAGCAGCAGGGAGTAGATTTCGCCGCGCGCCCGGTCAACCAAGTAAATGGTAATGGAATGGGCGCTGAAGAGGTTCAGTATCCCGTCCTTCAGATCGACGAGGATCTGTCTGATGTTCTGTGCGGCGTGGATCCGGTTGGTGATATCGACCAGCGCCTTGCGGAGCTGGAGCTTCTCTTCCAGCTCCACGACCTTCTTGTTCCCGATCTCATCCATGACGACCTACCCCGGTGATGCATGAATGTGAAGGATTTACTGCATGTTCATTTTGACCGATCAGGCCTGATTGTCGGTCACGATCCTGGAAAAATCCGCCACGTCGTGGAAGAGAGTGGAAATCTCCTCGAGCAGGGAGAGACGGTTGAAGCGGATTTTTTCTTCATCCGCCATCACCAGAACGGCATCAAAGAAGGCATCCACCGGTTCCTGAAGCCTCGCCATCTCAACGAGAGCGGAAGAATAGTCGCCGCCGGCGATATAGGTCAGGACGCTTTGCCGGATCTGCAAAAAAGCCGAATGGAGGTTGATCTCTTCCGGGTCGGTAAACACAGCGGGATCGACGGCGCCGTTTTGGAAATCCCGGATGATATTGACCACCCGCTTGAAGGCAATGGCCAAGGGCTGGAAGTCCGGATGAGATTTGAAGGCCTCCATGGCCCGGATCTTTTCCCATGACCGGACGAGATCCTCGATGCCGTTCGCCAGAACAGCGTCGACTACATCGTAGGGGTGGCCTTGGGAGATAAGCTGGTTTTCAAACCGGCCCCGGAAAAATTCCAGAACCGCATCTTTGGTTTCGCCCGAAGGTCGCTTCAACAGCGGTCCGAGGATGGAGAGACTCTCGTCGATCAGGCCGTCGAGCGCCAGCGGATAAGACTTCTTGAGGATGATGTTGATCACCCCGAGGGCTTGGCGGCGCAGGGCATACGGGTCGGCCGTTCCCGTGGGGATCAGGCCGACGCCGAAGAACCCGCAAATGTTGTCCAGCTTGTCGGCTATGCTGACGATGGCCCCTTCGTCGGTTTCGGGAAGCTCGCCGCCCGCTCCCGTGGGAAGGTAATGTTCATAGATGGCCCGGGCCACAATGGGGTCCTCGCCGCTCAGAAGCGCGTATTCCCTCCCCATGATTCCCTGAAGCTCGGCGAATTCGCCGACCATCTGGGTGTCCAGATCGGCTTTCGCGAGAAACGCGGCCCGATCCACACGGATGGCGAGGGCGGGGCGGATCCGGCCGGCGATCCATCCCGCCAGTTTCCGGAAGCGCATGACCTTCTCGTAGGAGGTGCCGAGGAGGGTGTGGAAGACGACCTTCTGTAGATCTAAAACGCGTGTCTCTAAGGGGATCTTCCGGTCCGCTTCGAAGAAAAACCGGGCGTCGGCAAGACGGGCGCGGAGGACCTTTTCGTTTCCCCGTCTGACGACCGCTGGATCGCGGGCGAGGGTGTTGCTGACCGTCAGAAAATGCGGCAGAAGATTTCCTTGATCGTTCAGTACCGGGAAGTATTTCTGATGGGAGATCATCGTCGTGACGAGGACCTCCTGGGGAAGTTTCAGATAATTCTCATCGAAGCTCCCGCAAACAACGGTCGGATATTCCGTGAGGAATGCAACCGTCTCGAGAAGCGCCTCGTCCTGGAGGACCCTGCCGCCCAATGCCGCGGCCGCTTTTTCGGTTTCTTCCCGGATGATCGTCTTCCTTTTATCGGGATCGGCGATGACGAAATGGTTCTGCGTCTCTGCGAGGTAGTTCTCAAGGCTGACGACAGGAAAAGATCCCGAACTCATGAAACGGTGACCGCGGCTGATGTTGCCGCTTTCGATATTGCCGATCCGGAAGGGGACGATCCGGCCGTCGTACAGGGCCAGTATCCAGTGGATGGGACGCGCAAAACGGATCTCCAGATCGGACCAGCGCATCGATTTGCGAAAGGGGATCCCGGTAATGAGCCTTGTCAGGATCGTGGGGAGCAGGGTTTCTGTCGCCTCGCCGACGATTTTCTTGCGGGCGCAGACGTACTCCCCCTTCTCCGTGGATGCCGTCTCCAGGGCGGATACCGGGATTCCCTGCCCCCGTGCAAATCCAAGGGCGGCAGGAGACGGATTTCCTTCGGCGTCGAAGGCAACCCTGCGGGCCGGTCCGAGTTTTTCGACGATTCGATCCTCCTGTCTTTCTGCGACAGAGGCGGCGGTCAGGAAGAGCCTGCGGGGCGTTCCCATCGTCCTGACCTCTCCGCACGGGATGCGGCTCTCCGCAAGCGCGTTCAGGATCAGCTCTTCCATATCTCTGAGCGCCTTGGGCAGAAAGGCGGCCGGGATTTCTTCTGTGCCGATTTCGAGCAGCAACTCCTTGCCCATTCATGTACTCCTTTAAATAACGATCCTTATATTTTAATATCACACGATTATTAGAGATTCGAAGTCAGCATTTCATACTCGGCGGTATGCTCAGGAAGGTGATCCAGGGGGTAGCCCAAGGCTTCCCGCTGCTGTAAATAGCTCTCGGCGCTCAGGCGGGCCAGGTTCCTGACACGGCCGATATAGCTTGTCCGTTCAGCCACGCTGATCGCCCCCCGGGCGTTCAACAGGTTGAAGGTGTGGGAACACTTGAGACAGTAGTCGTAAGTTGGCAGCACCAAACCCTTTTCCGCCGTCCTGTTCCCTTCCGCCTCGTACATGTCGAAGCGCTTGCGAAGCTCCCCGATGTCGGCGACCTCAAAATTGTACACCGACCACTCCACCTCGCTCTGGTGATGGACGTCTCCATAGGTGATTCCCTTGGTCCATTCGAGGTCGTAGACGTTGTCGATCCCCTGGAGATACATGGCGATCCGTTCGGTGCCGTAGGTCAGCTCGGCGCTGACGGGGCGGCAGTCGAAGCCGCCGACCTGCTGGAAGTAGGTGAACTGCGAGATCTCCATCCCGTCGAGCCAGACTTCCCAGCCGAGACCCCAGGCGCCGACCGTGGGAGATTCCCAGTCGTCCTCCACGAAACGAATGTCGTGGTCCAGCGGATCGACCCCGAAGCTCTTGAGCGAATCGAGGTAGAGCTGCTGGATGTCGAGCGGCGAGGGCTTCATGAGCACCTGGTATTGATAGTAATGCTGGAGACGATTCGGGTTTTCACCATAGCGGCCGTCCGTGGGTCTCCGGGAAGGTTCGACATAGGCCACCTTCCAGGGCTCCGGTCCCAGCGCCCGCAGAAAAGTGGCTGGGTTGAAGGTGCCGGCCCCCACCTCGATGTCGTAGGGCTGCTGGATGACACATCCCTGATCGGCCCAGTACCGTCCGAGGGCAAAGATCAACTCCTGAAAAGTCACAACTCCTCCTGTGCTTAAAATCGCGTTATTTTGATATCAGAATTCTTGCCAGAACAATACAGTTTTTTTCATAGAGAATGTCATGAGGGCCGACCTCGGACAGCTTGGTCTTCTTGGTGATCAGCAAATCTCCGGACATCGGCTTGCGGAATGCAACAAATTTGCGCGAATAAAAGACAAAACTCGGCAGGGAATGTCCCCACATCACCACGCGTTCAGGGGTCCGGCCGGCAATCAGGGCGGCCTCCCGGACCGGAGACTGCATAAGTTCCCCGATCCGCGGCATCAGCGCCAGATTGATCAACAGCAGGTACGCGACGGAGACCACCAGAGCAGGCCTGAGGGATGCGGATTGCCGTATGAAGAAAAGGAGGATCATCGCGCCGACCAGCAGGCCGGAGAATATGGTGTAGCCTGTGCCAAAGAGCGATTGCCCCGAGACCATGATGCATGCGGCGAAGTCATCCTGGACATGCGGGATGACCAGGGGAATGGCCATGGGAAAAACCAATAAAATGACCAGAAATACCGCCGCCGGCGTAAGATATAGCCGGAGACGCTCCAAACGCTCGTACACACCCCCATAGAGTATAAAAAGCGGGGGGAGCGCGCTCAGAATATAATGCGGGAGTTTCGTGCCCCCGAAAGAGAACAGTATCAGCACAAAGCCAATCCAGACAAAACAGAAGCGATACACCTCCTTCTTCCATAACGATCCGACCTGGCGGATCAGCGGAATGAGCAGGCCGCAATGGGGAAGCGTTCCGATGATGATCACGGGAATATAATAGAACATCGATCCGGAATGGTCTTCAAATGCCCGCGAGTACCGTTCCAAATTGTGCTTAAGGAAAAAATCCTGTATAAAAATCGTTCCTTGATTCAGATATTCCAGGACATACCAGGGAAGGGCGATGACGGCAAAAATCAGAATCGCCGGAAGGTTGAAAACCATCTTCAGCCAGAGACGAAACTGCTTCTGCATGAGGCAATAGATCAGGCTGACGCCGAACGGAATGACAATGGCCACAGGGCCTTTGGCCAGAAAGCCAAGCCCCGCGTAAAGCGCGGCGGTGTAAATCCACCGCTTTTTATGGTTTTGCGTGTATTCATAGAAGTGAAAGAGGCATTGGGTCAGAAACAGGTTAAGGGCGGAATCCACAATAGCGGCTTTTCCGGTGATCGTGATCTGAACGGCGCTGATGAAAAACAGTGAGGACAGAGTGCCGCATTGAAGCCCGAGATGGCGGCGGGTAAAGCCGAAAATCGCCAGCATCCAGAGGAAGGTTGTTAGCGCGGACGGGAAGCGGGCTGCAAATTCATTCAGACCGAATATCCTGAAGCTGAGGGTTTGAAGCCAGTAGATGAGAATGGGTTTGTCATACTGCGGCGCCCCGTTGAAGTGAGCGGTGAGGTAGTTGCCGTTTTCAAGCATTTCACGACTGGTTTCGGCGTAAAATCCTTCGTCCTCGTCAAAAAGCGGGGCGGACCCCAAAAGGGGGAAGAGACTGAGAAAGGCGATTCCCAGCACTATCGCTATCCAATGATTACAATATGGAAAACGGGAAGAAAGCCATTTCATGGGCGTGCCTTAACATTCGGTAATGGAAGTTAGATATGAGAAGCCGCCTTGCATGTCAAGCAAATCTTATCACCGCGCCGAGGAACCAAGGGATCTGTTGAACCAATCGAGCACCCATGCTATACAAAAAAACCAGGGAATAATACTCGTTAGGGAAAAAATACATGGGAAACCAGCCATATTTGTCGGTGATTGTTCCGGCATACAAAGAGGGAGAGAGAATAGGGAGAACGCTGCGAGAAATAGAGAAATATTTCAATGGCGTAGACTACGACTGGGAAGTGATGGTCATAGTCGATGGGTCTCATGACGATACAGCGAAGATCGCAAACACTTATGCCGGAAGGATGAGAAACTTTCGCGTGATTGAAAATGAGGAAAATCGCGGGAAAGGATATGTTGTTCGCCAGGGACTTCTGGGGGCTAAGGGGGAAATCAGGCTTTTTATGGATGCCGACGGATCGACCTCGATCGATCATCTCGATGCTTTCTTGCCTGAATTTAAAAATGGCCATGATGTCGTGATCGGTTCGCGTAGTATTGAAGGGGCATTCATTCAGGTTCATCAGGCTAAATACAAAGAAATTATGGGGGATGTGGGGAATTGGATGATTCGAATGGTCCTGGGGCTCTGGGGTTTCCCGGATACCCAATGCGGATTCAAGATGATGACCGATAAGGCCGCTGAAGCGGTAGCCGGCAGAATGGTTATCGAGCGATTCGGATTTGATTATGAGCTGATAAAGTTATCTAAGGATTTGGGGTTTATGGTAAAGCAGCTTCCGGTGCGCTGGCTCAATGAGGAGGGTACAACGGTAACGCTGACGGGTCCAAACGGATATGTGCGGGTCTTAATTGATTTATTAAAGACCAGGTGGAGATTGATGAGAGGAAAGTACAACTTGCAGTCAAGCTCTAACTGAAAATGGATGGCTGGCGATTCATGTGCGCTTTCGTGAAAAAGGATGAAGTCAAAGCCTGACAGCAAGCAACCTTGCTTTTTTATGGAACTTTGAGGCGATTGATGCTTTCTATGTCTTGAGGACTCATATCGACAAATTCCACTCCGCAATCATAGGATACGTAATTTTCAGTCGAGCTAATCGTAAGTTCCTCAACCCACACCACTTTGCCTTTGGCAATAATGGGTCTATCTTCATTTGGAAGAAATATTTCAAGATTCAAGAGGGTCCCGATCTTGACTTCTTCCAAGATCATGATACAGAGGCCGCCTGCGCTTATATTCTTATGCACGGCTTTTTGAGGGTTGGGTGACGGTGAATTTAGTGCCTTATATTTCAGTTCGACATTAAATGAAAGACGCGGGAATTCCCTTTTTTCTGTGTTTGTCATAATCCCCTCCTTCTATTTCCATCTCACTTTTTAAATTCCCAGCCGGCGGACGTCATTGAGGACGTGTACCGATTTCAGTTCCCGTCCGAGGATGTGTCGGATGAAGAGGGCGAGGAGCTGACGGCTTTCGTCGGCGGAGCGATCCGAAAGCAGGAGCCGGCCCAGCTGGTCGATCCCCATCTCGCGTCCCAAAAGCAGTGTCCGGATCGTCCCGAGTGAGACGGGGACGGCATCCTGGCTGTCGGGACGGCAGGCGATACAGGTCAGTCCGCCGTCTGCCGCTTTGAACCGATAGGCTGTCTCCTTTTCAAGAGGCGTTTTGCAGATCAGGCAGTGATCCAACACCGGTTCGTATCCGGAGAGCTTCAGGAGGCGGATCTCGAAAAAGCGGAGGATCGCCTCCGTGAAGGGGCCGGCTTCGATCATTTTGAGAAATGCATGCAGGAGTGAGAATAACGCCTCGTTTCTCTTGTCTTCCAAAGTGAACCGGTCCGTCAGGTCGATCAGATAGGAGGCGCTCAGCGTCTTTTCCAGATCGGCGCGAATCGCGGGAAAATGACAGATCACGTCCGATCCCTCGATCAGGGCCAGGCTGTCGGGCCCTTGACTGGAAAAAAGGATCTGCGAGCAGGAAAAAGGTTCGAGGGCGTTGGCGAACCGCTTCCGGCTCCGCCGCGCCCCTTTGGCGATTCCCCGGAGCTTCCCGAATCCGGCGGTGTAGAAGGTGACGATCCGGTCGGATTCTCCGTAATCGAGCAGGCGCAGGACGATCGCTTCCGTCCGGTGCTGAATCCTTGCTTTCATCGCTTTCTTATACATCACGATATCGGATGACGCCTCCGACTATGGTCAGGACCGGTTTGCCCTTCATGGTCCAGCCGTGAAAGGGGGAGTTTTTGCCGCGGGAGCAAAAGAGAGTGCGATCGACGGTCCACTCCTTTTTGGGATCGATGACCGTGATATCGGCGTCTGCGCCGGCGGCGAGTGTGCCTTTGGGTATGCGGAGGATCCGTGCCGGGTTGATGGTCATTTTTTCGATCAGGTCCGGAAAGGTGAGGATACCGTCGGCGACAAGCCTGAATGAGAGGGCAAAAGAGGTTTCGAGCCCTGTCAGGCCGCTTGCCGCGTAGTCGAATTCGATCTCCTTGTCGGTTCGGGCATGGGGGGCATGATCGCTGGCGATGACGTCGATGGTCCCGTCGGAGAGTCCCTCCCGGACGGCCTCCCGATCTTCCGTGCCACGAAGCGGCGGGTAGACCTTGACGTTGGTGTCAAAACTGCGGACGGCTTCATCGGTCAAAGAAAAGTAGTGGGGCGCGGTTTCGGCGGTGACCCGGACCCCGCGGGCCTTCGCTTCGCGGATCAGACGGACCGCCCCGGCGAATTCGGCAAGGAGGAGATCCCGGGCGACCATGACGTCTTCGGCAATCCCCGGGATGCCTGCAAGCCCCAGTTCTGTCGCCACGGCCCCCTCGTGCATCACCCCTCCGGAGGAGAGATTTTTGTCCTCGCAGTGGACGATGACCGGCATATCCAGCGAAGAGGCGTATTCCAGAGCCCTGCGCATCAGGGAGGCGTTCATGACCGGCTTCCCGTCGTCGGAAAAACCGATGGCGCCGGAGTCTTTGAGATCCCAGAATTCGGTGAGGAGGGCGCCTTCCGACTTCATCGTGATTGCCGCAATCGGATAGATGTTCGCGATGCCGCATTCCGTCGCTTTTCTCCGGATGAATTCGGTGACGGACCGGCTGTCGTTTACGGGGTTCGTATTGGGCATGCAGGCGACGGAACAAAAGCCGCCCGCGACGGCGGCCTCGCTTCCGGAAGCGATGGTCTCCTTGTACTCGAATCCCGGCTC
>Ga0116204_1000312_pt1 | contig 27063 bp, 23 predicted proteins | sample LakKivwa52mmetaG_FD_94481 | JGI IMG/M metagenome (GOLD analysis project Ga0116204, IMG submission 94481) | Anoxic lake water microbial communities from Lake Kivu, Rwanda to study Microbial Dark Matter (Phase II) - Lake Kivu water 52m metaG | ecosystem: Environmental > Aquatic > Freshwater > Lake... | reverse complement strand
GAATTTATGATTTTTGAATATCAGAAAGGGAACTATATCGTGGTAGGGGGAGATTTCAACCAAACGTTTCCCGAGGCGGATGGGGTTTTTCCCATTGTGGATTCCACATATTATGTCGCACCCGTCATTGCTGATGATTTTCTTCCTGAGGGGTTTTCCTTTGTAATCGATTTGACGCTTCCAACTTGCCGTCTTCTCGACAAACCCTACAATCCCCTAGACCCTTTAACGCAGTATTATTTGATTGATGGATTCATCGTCTCTAGCAATATCCAAATTCAGTCCGTATCAACATTGAATCTCGGATTTGAAAACAGCGACCACAATCCGGTCACCATGGAAATCGTGCTCCTTCCATGAACAAAAACGACTCATTGAGTCGTTTTTTCTTTGCTTTTTTTCATAGAAACTTCATAAAGCAACAAGGATGCTGCTACGCCCACGTTGAGCGATCGCATCTTTCCTTTCATCGGAATGAATACTTTTTTATGTCCTTGTTGATACCAATTTTGTTGAATTCCAAATCGCTCCGATCCAACGACAATGGCTACTTTTCCCAAATAATCATATTCCCTGAAATCTTTTCCGAACATCGGTTCGCCAAGAAAAATGTCAAATCCATTATGGCATAAGTGTTTACTCGCATCCTCATACGTCATGTTTAAAACAGGAACGACTAGATTCATCCCCCTACTCGCGATGGTGACTTTGGGGTGGTTGATGCTTGTGACGGAGTCGACATTCAAAACAAGGTCAACACCGGTAGCATCGGCTGTTCTAAGAATAGTCCCGAGATTGCCTGGTATCTCCATATGATCAAGAACAAGGACAAATTGATTATTTTTCTTCAGCAAACTCAAATCATTGAAATTTTTCTCAACTACGGCAAACAACCCTGCAGAATTTTCTTTTTCGGTAATGAACTCATATGTTTTCTTTGAAATCTCAAAACTTTTCTCCGCAATGGCTTCCAGTTCGTGAATCAACGTGACATTTTCACCTTTGTTGCATATTTCAGGACACACAAGAAATGTTTTCACACATATTCCATATTCCTTGACCATTGCCAAAATGCTCAAATCTTCAACAAGGACCACATTGTTGTCCTTGCTTGATTTTTTATAGGTACGAATTGTTTTAATTTCTAAATCCGAAATGCCAATCCGCTTCATACGGTCATTTCCTTTGTGCCAAGAACAATCGTTCTTCAAGGGCTCTTAACTCAATGTTCAGTTCTTCAGGCAACTTCTCCCCCAACCCTTTGAAATATTCTCGAATCGATTCAATCTCTTTTTCCCAAAGAAGAACATCGACATGCAACAACTCTTTCATTTTCTCTTTCGGGATATCCAGACCCTCGATGTCGATTCCCTCGAGGCTCGGAACATTCCCGATTGGGGTGACTTCCACACCCCCTGCACCCTCCGAGCGTTCAAAAATCCACTTCAACACCCTTGAGTTCTCGCCAAAGCCTGGCCATAACCAACGTCCTTTATCGTCTTTTCGAAACCAATTCACATAATATATTTTGGGAAGATTTTTCTCAGCTGTTTTCTTCCCGATTTCAATCCAGTGTTTAAGATAATCCCCAACATGATATCCAATGAATGGAAGCATCGCAAACGGGTCCCTCCGAACCTGCCCTATGTTATCCGATATCGTGGCCGCTGTTATCTCACTCCCCATGATGGACCCCATGAAGATCCCGTGGTTCCAACTCATGCTTTCGTGAACAAGAGGAATCGTACTGGGTCGTCTCCCTCCAATTAAGATTGCTGAAATGGGGACCCCTTCCGGTCTTTCCCATTCATCCGCAATGACCGGACATTGACTTGCTGGAGCGGTGAACCTTGCATTGGGGTGTGCTGCTGGTTGTGGACTTCCGGGAATCCAATCGTTTCCCTTCCAATCGATAAGGTGTTCCGGAGTATTCCCTCCTACTCCTTCCCACCAAACATCCTTATCATCGGTCAAAGCCACATTGGTGAATATCGTATTCTTTTGAATCGTCTGCATCGCGCTTGGATTGGACTTTTTTGACGTTCCTGGTGCAACACCGAAGAAACCTGCCTCTGGGTTGATAGCATACAATTTTCCATTCTCGCCAAATCGCATCCACGCAATGTCATCTCCGATTGTTTCAACCTTCCATCCCGGAATCGTTGGGACCAACATTGCCAAATTTGTCTTCCCACAAGCGCTTGGAAAAGCGCCTGTTATGTATTTAAACCTACCCTCTGGGTTGGTGATTTTCAAGATCAACATATGCTCGGCTAGCCATCCCTCATCGTGTGCGATTTTGGAGGCAATTCTCAAGGCGAAACACTTCTTCCCCAAAAGAGCATTCCCCCCATAACCAGATCCGTAAGACCAGATCATTCTTTCTTCCGGAAAGTGAGCAATATACTTTTGTTCCATCGGTGCGCACGGCCATTTCTCATCGGTTTTACCAGAATCCAGTGGATACCCGACCGAATGAAGGCATGGAATAAAATCGCCATTTTCTCCTAAGATGTCAAGCACTTCCTTGCCCATTCTCGTCATGATTCGCATATTCGCAACAACATAAGGACTATCCGTTAATTCGATGCCAATTTTTGACAACGGCGAATGAACCGGCCCCATTGAAAACGGGATTACGTACATTGTTCTCCCTTGCATCGATCCTCGGTACAAATCCGTCATCGTTTTTTTCAAGACGTCGGGATCCATCCAGTTGTTGGTTGGTCCTGCGTCCTCTTCTTTTCTTGAGGCAATGAACGTTCGATTTTCAACTCTGGCAACGTCCGAAGGATGACTTCGAAACAAACAACATCCCGGGCGAAGTTCTTGATTCAAGAGGATCGCAGTTTTGGAATCGACCATCTGTTTTATAAGAGTTTGGTATTCCTGATCACTTCCATCGCACCAATAAACATGATCTGGTGCACACAAATCCGCCATCTCGTCCACCCAGTCTTTTAATTTCTTGTTCATACTTTTGCTGATTCTCCCTTCATGCTTTCGACAACGATATTATACCACACGATTCTTTGTTTTCAAAAGAATCTTTGTCCAATGAAAAAAACGATGAGTCCATAACTCATCGTTTTTTAACTACTCCTCAAGTAAAACAGCACGCACCGGGAGAGCCTCGACTCCCTTGATTTTAAGCGGAAGACACAAAAGGGTATATTCTTTTTGTTCAATTTCCTTCAACCGCAGACCTTCCAAAATGATGATCCCGGCTTGAAGCAAATGCTTGTGTGTTCGATGATCGGGTTGATTTCGTTCGATACCAAGGGCATCGATTCCAACTCCATTTATGTTTTGCTCGGAAAGATATCGCGCAGCATCTTCACACAAATAAACAAAATTCGGATTGAACGTTTCATCTTCGCTGTTTTTGGTTTTTAATAAAATGAAATCCCCTTTTGATATGGCGTGATTGCTCAGATCGTCTCTTTTTATGCAATCCTCAACGTGCCTCAAATCCAAAACTTTTGCTTTAGAAATAAATCGGCTTATGTCATGACCAGTTGAAACACCTCCATCCTTTATTGCGTGAAGTGGAAAATCAACATGGGTTCCCGTATGCATATTGAATCGAATCCCCGATTCATACATGGAAGACGATTCGAAATTTCTCAAGTTTTCAATAGTCGGTCGGTTGACCTCCATATTTTTATACACCATCATCCCATGGTGGATTTCCATGGAAACATCGATGATACGCATCAAATATCCACCCCGTATTCCGCCTTTATTTTTTCTTCTAGCATCCGGTAATCGTCGTACACAAACAACTCCTTATTGGTTGCCTTAATGCTTTCTTTGACACGATCGATAAATCTCCATGAAGCCTCAATTTCATCCCATCGGGTAAATTGGATCGTGTTTCCTTCCACCATATCCAAGAACAAGCGTTCGTAAGCTTCCGGATAGTTGCCAACAGCATGACAGGTATGACAATAATCCATCTCAGTCGCCTCGACATTCATGCCCAAACCAGGAATTTTCGTATTAATTTTGAATGAAATTCCATCATTGGGAGCAACTCGGATAATGAGCTGATTGGCTTCAATCGAACCCTTCGCCCATTTTTTATGACTGTGTGAGTTGTCTTTGAAAGTTATGATGATTTCGGATTTCTTTTCATCCAATTGTTTTCCCGTCATGATGTAAAACGGAACGCCATTCCAGCGGTCATTGTCGATTATCGCCTTGATGAAAACAAAAGTTTCCGTTTTTGAATCCTTTATCACATTCTTTTCGTTTAAGTACCCTCTGTATTGTCCCAAGAGAATGTTTTTGGCATCGACAGGGCAACACGTGAGTTTTTCAATCACTTTGACTTTTTGTTCGCGAATATCGTCTGTGTCAAAGTTGATAGGGGGCTCCATCGTTATGAGACTGATCATTTGCATAATATGACTTTGGACCATGTCCCTAAGCGCTCCCGCTGAATCGTAGTACTCCCCTCGCAACATTATTCCTTCCGTCTCTTTGACGAGGATTTTAACCGATTCGATGGCCTTGTTGTTCCATAAATCCTCGAAAACTCTGTTCGCAAATCGAACAACCAATATGTTCCTAATCATTTCTTTTCCGAGATAATGATCAATACGATAAATCTGTGACTCCTCAAAATAAAGACTTAAAAGTTTGTTGTACGTTTTCGCAGATTCCAAATCCTCCCCAAACGGTTTCTCAAAGGCAACTCGACTAAGAGAATCTCCTTTCTCAACCAAACCCGCTTTGCTGATTCCTTGAGCGATGATGGGGAAAAACTGAGGAGCCGTCGCCAAGTAAAAAATCTTGGCATCGAGTTCCATCCAACAGTTGTTTTTTATGAAACCATCCAGTTTCATATAATCTTCTGTTTGATTGATATCCATTTTATAGTACAGTATTAAATCTTCCATAACTGCCCAATCGATTTTTCCATTCAAACGAGTTTTCGCATCTTCGATGTAGGATTTTGTTGTGAAGTCCCGTCTTCCAATCGCAATGATCTTGGTGTGTTCTGGAAGAAGATTTTGTTTCTTGAGTTGGAACAATGCGGGAAGCAATTTTTTATACATCAAATTGCCCGTCGCTCCGAAAATGGTTAGAAGTACTTTTTTCATCGTCTTACTTCTTATAAACCGCGTGCCCGCCAAATTCGTTTCGCATAGCGGCAACAATCTTTTCCGAGAATTTCAAATTGTCTTTGGATTTGTATCGGGCAAACAAAGATGCCGCGATCACAGGGATGGAGACCTTAAGACGAAACGCTTCCTCTATCGTCCATTGGCCTTCTCCGGAGTCATCGACAATTCCATCGATGTTCTCCAAATTCGGATCCTTTGTCAGAGCATTTTGAACATCCTTCATCAAGGAGCTTTCAATAATCGATCCGTGATTCCAAACTCTCGCTATCTTTTCAAAATCCAGTTCAAAAGAACTGGCCCTTAAAATATCAAACCCTTCTCCGATGGCCTGCATCATTCCATATTCGATTCCGTTATGGACCATTTTAACAAAATGACCTGCTCCAGGAGAACCAAAGTACCCAAATCCGTCTTTTTTTGAAATTGATTGGAACAATTCCACAAGTTCGGATACGACATGGGGTTCACCCCCGACCATCGTGCAAGCTCCGTATCTGGCTCCGGAGGTTCCACCACTCGTCCCAGCATCGACATAGTGAATACCAATTTTTTTCATTTCCCCAAATCGACGGATAGTGTCTTTGTAAAATGAGTTTCCACCATCAATCAAAATATCACCCTCATTCATAAACGGAACAACAGTTTGAATCATGTCATCAACCGCTTTTCCTGAGGGTATCATCATCCATACAATTTTTCGTTCATCCAAGCGTGCGAACAAATCCTCTATGGTGAAAACACCTTGGACTCCCTCATCGATGATTCTTGTCACCGCTTCTTTCGAGCGATTGTATGCGACAACCTCGTGTCCTGCATCTTTCATATTGAGAACCAGATTGTATCCCATTTTTCCCAACCCTATCATACCTAATTTCATTGTTGACCTCCTCGTTATCTTTTTTCTTTATTATACCACATTATGCAATTGGATGCGTAAAAAATACGTCCAATCATTGAAAAACCGGTGAATCTCACCGGTTTATATACTTTCTGCTTTGAATGTGTCGATCGATTGCGTTCGCCGATTGTTTGCCTGCTCCCATCGCCAATATGACTGTGGCAGCACCCGTTACGGCATCTCCTCCTGCATAAACATTTTCCTTTGTTGTCAATCCGGAATCCCCCTTGACAACGATGCATCCCCATTTGTCTGTCTCCAGTCCTTCGGTCGTTGAACTGATTAACGGATTGGGGGTCGTTCCGATGGCAATGATCACAGAATCCACATCCACGACGAATTCCGATCCTTTTTTTTCAATTGGACGTCTTCTTCCAGATTCATCGGGTTCACCAAGATCCATTTCCACACACTGTATACCGGAAACATATCCCCTTGCATCCCCCAGTATTTGCGTTGGATTCGTCAGAATTCGGAAAATTATTCCCTCTTCTTCCGCATGCTCCACTTCTTCAAGCCTTGCGGGTAGTTCTTTCATCGATCGCCTGTAGATGATGGTGACTTCTTTCGCTCCGAGTCGTTTGGCACATCTTGCAGCATCCATCGCAACATTTCCACCACCGACAACAGCAACCCTTTGTGCAATTTGAATCGGTGTCGCACTTGAATCCATGTATGCCTTCATTAGGTTGACTCGAGTCAAAAACTCATTCGCAGAAAACACTCCGTTTAAGGATTCCCCTGAAATACCCATGAATTTTGGCAATCCTGCGCCTGTGCCTAAAAATACGGCTTCAAATCCCGCTTCAAACAAGTCCTCGATTGTCAAGGTTCTTCCGATAATCATGTTCGTCTTCAAATTCACACCAAGATCGAGAAGAGTATCAATTTCCTTTTTCACGATGTTTTTTGGCAACCTAAACTCTGGTATGCCATATACCAAGACTCCTCCTGGTATGTGGAGCGCTTCAAACATCGTTACGTCATATCCCATTTTTGCCAAATCGCCTGCACAAGTCAATCCCGCAGGACCCGATCCTACAACAGCGATTTTATGACCATTGGACAACGGTTTGATAGGTTTCGCAAAATGGTTTTCAAAATGGAAATCGGCGACAAAGCGTTCCAATCGCCCAATTGCAACGGGTTCCCCCTTGATGCCACGTACACAAACTTCTTCACATTGCGTTTCTTGAGGGCACACCCTTCCACATACCGCAGGAAGCGAACTGGCGAGATGGATGATTTGGTAGGCTTCTTCAAACATTCCTTCCGATATTTTCTTGATGAATCCCGGAATATCGATAGCAACGGGACAACCGCTTATGCATGGTTTGTGTTTGCACTGGATGCAACGTTTCGCTTCGTCAATCGCTTGTTGGTTTGTATATCCCAATGCGACTTCATTGAAATTGTTGTTACGAAGAAGCGGGTCTTGCACCCGCATTGGACTTTTTTTCATCGTCATGTTAGGCATCGGGTCTTTCTCCCTTCAGCAACTTGCACGTCTCCTCCCGCTTTCTCTCCTCGAATGCTTCATACATCTTGTTTCTCCGGATGGCTTCTTCAAAATCAACCAAGTGTCCGTCAAAATCGGGGCCATCGACACAGGCGAATCGAACTTTCCCACCAACTGTCACCCGACAACCCCCACACATGCCTGTTCCATCGATCATGATTGGGTTCATTGAAACGGTGGTCGGAATTCCGTGTTTTTTCGTCAACACGCTAACATGCTTCATCATTACAAGCGGTCCGATTGCAAACACATGATCGTATTTTTCGCCAGAATTCAACAACGATTCGAGCGCATCGGTCACCAATCCCTTTTCCCCGTGGGAACCATCATCGGTCATCAAAACCATTTTATCGCTGAACTTTTCAAACTCGCTTTCAAGAATCACAAGAGACTTGTTTCGAAAACCGATGACGGAATGAACAATCGACCCTTGATCCCGAAGCGCTTTGGCAGTCGGATATGCGATTGCACAGCCGACACCTCCACCAATGACGGCCACCTTTTTTAAACCTTCGATTTCCGAAGGTTTCCCAAGCGGTCCGACAAAATCCTGCAAATCATCTCCTTCTTCGAGAATGCTCAATTTTTGTGTCGTTGCGCCTACAATTTGGAATATTATGGACACTGTTCCGTCCAATATGTTGCTTTCAGCTATGGTCATCGGAATTCGTTCACCTTCCGGATCCACCCTCAATATGATGAATTGTCCTGCCTTCGCTTTCCTTGCAATATGAGGGGCTTCAATCTTCATCCATATCACGGTTTCCGTCAACGGTTTCTTTTGTTTGATTTTAAACATGTTGATTCACCTGCCTTGTGCTTGATTTGATTGTCCACATTATACCATAAAACCATCCTTATCTCAATCATCCCATGAAAAAGAGTAGGGGTGCCCCTACTCGGTTCCAAAGACATCATCATAAACTTCCTTCAACAATGTGGGTTTGTTGGTCATTATCCCGTCTGCCCCGTTTTCGATCAATCTTCTCATTTCATCGGGATCGTCAATCGTCCAATAATGAACAGCAATATTATGACGATGTGCTGTGTTGATGAAATGTTTTGTCGACAGACTCAATCCGTACTGACTGGGCGGAACTTGGAGAACAGATACCTTTTCGAAAAAAAAGACATCAAGAAGCAACAAATGCAACACAAAAAATGTGACAACGCCGTTAAACTCCGGCGAGTATTGGAGATTTGGGTGAGATGTTTTTTTGATTTCCACCATTTGTTGATAAATGTCTCGATGAAATGAAGCAAGAACGATTCTTGAATACGTATCGTACGTTTCATTCAACGAGTCCATCAGCGCAATGACCGCCGATAACGCCATCAACCCCGTTTCTCCCGACTGCTTGATTTCAACATTGATGTAATTGTTCGGAAATGCTTTAATCAGTTCGTCCAAAGTTGTTGCCAAAAATATTGTTTCGTGCCTTGGTTCAACGCCGAAAGGATAAACGACATCCAAAGGTGTCACAGTGTTTCCATGATGATTGCGATATTGAATCCACTCACCAGTCACGTTGAACCCGTTTGATTTTGGAGATACGTTGTTGTGATATCCGAAGTCAATCTCATCATCAATCAAGTCGCTGTAATTGATCTCAATGATCGGTGCCTCGATCAATTTGGTTTTTCGATCGAGAGTCGTATCGTGCGACAAAATAACAACACCGTCTTTTGTGATGCTTACATCCGTTTCCATCATCACATGTTGGTCAATATGGAAAGCATGATAAAAGGCCTCCAAAGTGTTATCGGGAAATTCTAAATTCCCCCCTCCATGTGCAATCAAAAGCGGACGGGTGTTTCGTTCGATGACCAGTGGATTTTCCCCTGCCATACCCAAAGAACGAGGAAAGATTGCGAGTGCGCCCCAAAAAACGATAACAGCGATTACAATGTTCAAAAAAATCTTTCTTCTACGTTTCATGTCTTTTGTCTCCTTACACCAAAGTTGAAAATCATCAAAATCTCTTTATTCCAATCGGGAAAATAGTAGCACTTGCGATTCCTTCCTTAAAAAAGCAAAGTAATCAACGTGGTCGCAACCCCGCTCACAACCAATGCAATACCTGAAATCGCTCCGGCCGTTGCATCAATTTCGAGCGCTTTGGCCGTTCCAACAGCATGAGCAGTCGTTCCCAATCCCATTCCAATGATCCGAGGATCCTTTATTCGAAAAATCCGAAGAAAAAACGGAATGATCACAGCTCCCAAAACAGCCGTCAAAACAACAACTGCCACCGTGATTGCGCGAATTCCTCCTAGTCTACTCGAAATCTCCACTGCGATTGGGGTTGTGGATGATTTCGGAATCAAGGAATTGATCAACTCCGCATTCAAATTAAACAATGGTCCCAAAATCACGATGGATAGCACTGAAGTCAACGCACCAACGAACGATCCTATCAAAATGATGGCCCAATTTTTCTTAATCAAATCGATTTGCTTGGCAATCGGAATGGCGAGCGATACAATGAGCGGCCCCAAAAAGACATTGATTCCGCTTAAATCGGTTAGAAAGGTATTCAAATCCAATCCAGCCAATCGGATGTAGGCAATTAACAAAATTGTTGCAACAAGCAATGGGTTGAAAAGAGGAATTTTTGTCTTGCGATAAAGAGCTCCTCCCATCAAATAAAACAACATTGCGAGCATGATTCCAAACGCTTGAGAAGAGTAAAGATCACTCATGGCGAATCCTCCTCTTTTTTTCCATTCGGGTTTGGATCGTAATCGTCAGTTTCACACTCAGTGCAACTGCGAAGAAACTAGCAATCAAACTGATGATGCTGATGATGATAATTTTAATGAATGTTCCTTCCAAAATTCCGAAGTATTCCATAACGGATACCGCTGCTGGTATAAAAAAGAATGCCATATTGTTTGTTAAAAAGGATCCCACTTCCTCTACGCTTTCTTTTTTTACCTTGTTGCTCACCAAAAAAAACAAAAGAAGCACCATGCCGATGATCGTTCCGGGAATAAACACGCTCGGCACAATCATTCTCACCAATGTGGAGATTGCTTCACCGATGACATAAAACAGTAAAATAATAAATATTTGACGGATAATTTTCATATAGACCTCACTTTTACATCATTATACCATATTCTGTGAAACCGGTGAAAAAAAACACAAAAAAGCGTTTTCGATGGAAAAGACAGAAGGTTGAATCCTTCTGCCTTTTTTCATAAACTCAAAAAACTCGAAGTCTATTCCATAGGTTTGTTTTGCTTTCCTTCAACACACGAATGGAGGAGTCAATCGCAAGAACTAAAAATGGAATGATAACCCCGGACAATCCAATTCCCAGTACAATCAAATGACCCATTGCGTGGTTTTCGGGCGTGAGAGCAAAAAACGGTATACCATACAATGCCCCCATAAAGTTGGATGAAACTTGGTTCTCGAGTAGCAATTTCGAAGGAAGCGTTGAGACACTCCAAGCAAAAGCGAACAACAACAACATTTGCATCCCTACAGCGATGAAAATCTCTTTGTTTCGGAGGGATAGGGGTTTGATGACGCCTCGTTTGCTATAATCTTCCTTGATTGTTTGAATCGATTGGAACGACAAAACGATGATGGATGCAAGTGTCGCCAATCCGATAATCAAAGACCAATCCGCAAGATCGGTTTTGACAGGAGCCAAATACTTGTTGATGTTTCGATTTAGGAAGGAAGATGGCGCAGTTTCAGCAAATCCGTATTCCAAATGGGTAGGGTTTGCCATAAAATAGGAAAGAGGTTTTTGTGGCCATTCAAATGCTTGGAAAACTCTTTTGTTCATATCCCAATCATCCGTCATCGATACATACATTTTTCTCATTGTTCCGTTTGGTTCAAAATAGCCAACATTCGGACTTTTTAAAAACAAAACTTGGTGTTCGTCAAGATGATCGCTTTCATAAACCCCATAAATGACGATTGACTTCCCAGCCGTTCCCATTTTCCCACGCATGGGGTCGTTGTTGAAGTTTCTAACATTGACGGAAAACGTCAGTTGATCGACATAATCATAAGTAATTTCATTGACATCAACGCCCATCATATGGGCGAGTTGATGCTTCGAAAGCAACAAACCACTGGTTGTGTATTCCGAGCGATCCAATATGAAATCAAATTCCGTTGGATCCGTGACGAAAACCATTTTTCGGAAATCGGTGGACAAATCCGTAATCGTCCCTTGAAAGAAATGCCTAAACTCGATGTTGTTCACCGAATAATACTGATTTTCACTTTCGATGATATCCAAAAATCCGGGAAGGGCGACAATCGATTGCAAACTTCCCAAGTACGACCGTTCAAAACTTAGAAACTCTCTTCCGCCATATTCAACTGAATTTATGTTGGCGATGTATGCTTGATCATAAGCGCTTTGAAGAATCCCGACAATTTTAAACGTGTTTCCAGTATCTTTATCGGTGAGCGTTCGTTCCAAGATGCCTTCGATTTCATCAACGTCTGAAAATGCCCCGACTTGAATTAGGTTGTATGCCATATAGTCATATATCATCACTTCGTTTGATTCCGTGGGAACTCTTCCATAACGAATTGGTTCGTGAAAAGTGGAAAAATCATCGACAATGATAACCTCGGAAAATGAAGTCGCATCATACGGTTTTTCCATATAAAACCGATTGATGACGACGCGGTAATCGAAGAAATCTTGGAAGTTTTTTTGATAGTAGTAAGATCCATAAACAGGCAACAATCCGTGAAAAACACTTTCAACCGCCTCGATATCGGAAGAGGTAACGCGTTCATACGTTGGGAAACTGCCGTATTTGATGATATACGCCTCTTTGAAATATGCCGTTTCCACGTACTCGGTCACTGGCAAGAGATGGGATTGATATTGTTTTTGGATGTTCATTCTTGCATCGTCAATCGTATACTTTGAAAACACAAAAAAACTTGGAAGCACGATGATCATTGCGCATAACAAAGCCACGGTCAAGACGATGAAAACGATGTTTTTCAAAAACATTTTTTTCATCAATGACAAACATTCTCTTGCTGTAAATTTGCCATACAGCTGATGGATTATCGTTTTGCTTAGTTTCTTTCCGTCTCGTTTCACGGCGCACCTCTTTTCAGTCTTGTTGTCGGTTCAATACTTTTTTGAACCCTTTGTCTTCGAAAAACTTCTCTATGATTTTGATAGGTGACTGGATATCATTTTTTCGTAAAAAACCTTTTTTAAAGGACTTTATGGATATCATCGATGAAAACAACGCTATTTCGTTGATCTTGTGATATGCCTAGTGGAATCATTCTATTTGTCGATGAGAACCTTGTAATCATCCACATTGAGATAATGCAATTTCGCTTCATTCAAGATCTCGGATATACAGAAAGATTTGAACTCGGTATATCCGATGGGATTGAATTCGTATCGCGATGCCGCCTCCATCTTGGTTGCCAAATATTTATCAAAGGCGGTTTTGTTCTCCCTCAAAAAATTTCTGAACATCAACTCGTTGATAATATGTGGATGCGTTTTATCATAACAATGAATGTGCTCCACATGATTTATGCCCTCGGAATCAAACTTGACAAAGTATCTTCTCCCAGGAATTCCATTTTCCCCCCTAAAGACGTATGCATGTTTGGACATTTCTCCCATCAAATCATCAACCTTCTCTATATCCGTCACAACTACCATGATATCGACAATCGGCTTTGAAAGCATGCCTTGAATGGATGTGGAACCGAAATGTTCGATGTCGATGGCAATGTCCTTAAAAATGGATTGAAGGATTGCTTTGGTCGAATGAAATGATTCTTGCCAACGGGGGGTGTATGGACTCAATTTCATTTGTCTTGGCATGTGATTCCCCTTCTGTTTCAACTGCGCAAACATCAAAAAATTGTTACGCGCGAACCCCTCATTGTTTATACAAAAACAATGAGACCGTCTCAATGTGCGTGGAGTTACTGCCATTGCTCGAATTGATGCCAAATAATGTGTGGTGGAAACATATTTTTAGGCATTTTATGTTCCCTCATTCCAGACTTTTTTAACATCGGAAACATATTATACTGAAAAAGTTGTTTAAATCAGTGTGGTGGAGTACTACCATTGCTTGAATTTATGCTGTAAAAATGTAGGCCTGTAACATGTTATGGGTCAAAATGCGTTAGTCACACTGAGTTTTTTTCAATGTGGAAACATATTTAGACCTAAATCTTCTTCATTTTCAATACATATGTGCTCACTTTATTGATAAGGGTCCATTTTTAGATAACCCATAAAATAGTAATCAATATTCACTTTGTTTACTTTATGTTTTTATACCAATCCATTACTTATAATTCTATTTTTCATGTTTTTTTGTATTTTTTTTAATGTATTTCTTGCCTCTGAAGTAATTTACAAGTGCTGCACCGTAATAGGTCAAAAGATCAATACGACTGTTCCATTCATATACTTTGCCAATAGGCTTAAAATTGGTAACTCCAGGTGTATTCTTTTCATTTCCCGGACAAACATCTTTTTCTACTCGGTCGATTGTAACTCTACACCACACATGACCAGTTACAAAGTCTTTTACGATAGTATTCTCTAACTCAACCTCAGGAAAGAGATTCTTATATGCATGTACAAGCCGACTGTTAAAACCTAACTCAATGAGTATTTTGTTCAGCACCTTTGCCTGATGCCAACAATAGCCTCTGCCCTTTTCGAAAGCCTCTTGCGGAGTATCAAACGAATTCGTAATTGAGTATTTCATATTTTGTTTACCATGCTTTGAGCAAATGCGACAAGATACCAGTCTGAAAGACATGTTTCTTTGCATATTTGAATTGCATTTTCGATGGTCATACAATAACCTCAATTCTTCTGATGTTCATCTGTCCGAATAATTAAAAAAATTATGACTAGCATATTTCAATATTTCTTTAATTTTTTGGTTCATCATAGCTATTTCCTTTACCTCTACTTACTAGTTGAGAAACTGAGTAGATACCATTTTGTACCATGTGCACTTTGTTATTATTTTATAATCCCATTATTTTAGTATCTTCAACCATAACTGCTCTGCTTCAAAAACTAAAGTTGCTATCAAATGAAAAAACTTTGAATAGTTTAATGTGGTATGAGCAGTATCTAATGCCTCATAATATGCAAGTCTACTTTCTTTTTTTATAACTATTGGTGGATAACCATTTGACATTAGAACTAAGTTCAAGAGTAGTCTTGCAGTTCGTCCATTGCCATCAATAAAGGGATGGATTTTTACAAATTCGCCATGCAATAACGCAGCTCGAACAACAGGGTGATATTGAGTCCATTCTCGATTATCTTCATATACTAATTTCTGCATTTGTACTGGAACCATAAGGTAATCTGGTGGTATATGTTTTGCCCCACTAATCAACACATTCTCTATTCTATATTTGCCAGCATTTAAATTATCAATGTCTTTAAGAATGATTTGATGCAAATTTCTTATATTCCACTCGGATATATTTTCTTGTCTATCAACAATGCTTTCTAAAAACAGGATGGCATCTCTATGGTTGATTGCTTCTAAATGTTCGACAACACTTTTCCCACCAATAGTAATACCCTCTAGTACAACTTTTGTTTCTGATAAAGTCAGAGTGTTGCCTTCTATAGCATTACTGTTATACGTCCATTCAATGATTAAGTTATTTCTTAGCGTGTTATATTGATTTTTTGTAAGTGGACGACGTGTATCAATAATCCTTTTTTGTTCATCGATTGTATCAAATTGATAATCTATTCCTTGAAATCTTGATTTCACTTTAGTTCGATTATCAATTGGTTTCATTGCATCAGAAGGCACTGACCAATTACGACCAATTTTCATTGCACCTTCAATTTTACCTTCATAGCATAATATTCTGATACGTCGATCAGAAATACCCCATTTTAGACTTGCTTCTTTTGTTGTTATATAGCTCATAAAAATCACCTCACAAGTGTATTATATACCGATATCGGAATAATAGCAAGTTTGAATGATCATTTAACATATAAAATGCCTTAATTAATGTTCAACGCATACAATAACTAATAAATATTGTTACAAATTGTTTTATTATGGCGTTTTTAGAGAAAGCAACGAGACTGTCTCGACGTGATTTGTGAATGGAAACATGTCAACCGGGGTTGTCTCTACAAGATCATACCCTCCATCAACTAAAATTCTGGCATCGCGTGCGAATGTGGCGGAATCGCAAGAGACATAGACGATTTTCGTTATCTTCATTTCAATCGCAGCATCAAGCAATTTTTTCTCGCATCCTTTTCTTGGCGGATCGATAAACATCACATCCACGGAGATTTCCTGTTTTTTCCACTCCAAAATCTGATCTTCGCTTTTTCCAACCAAAAATGAGATGTTTCGAACATCATTCAAATACGCGTTTTTCCGGGCGTTAACGATGGCTGAACGTACTACTTCGATACCATAGACATGTTTTGCGTTTTTAGCAGCGAGCAACCCGATCGTTCCAATTCCACAGTATGCATCAACTACCGTTTCGGAGCCCTTCAAATTCGCATACTCCAATGCTTTTTGATACAGTTTTTCTGTTTGTACGGGATTCACTTGATAAAACGAATCCGGAGAGATTTCAAACTTCATGCCGCACAACTCATCTTGAATGACTCCGTCTCCATAAACGGTGACAAACCGCTCACTCAATATGGTGTTTGTGTCTTCTGTGTTGACATTGAACAAGATTGTTTTGATCATCGGATATCGATTTAACAATTTTGAGACGATTTCGTCTTTTTCCTTCAATGTTTCCTTCGTCAAGACCAAAACCACCATGTATTCATTGGTTTTGAATCCGTGACGGACTAGAACATGACGAATGATTCCTTTTTTGGTTTCTTCATCATATCCAGAAATTCTATACTCGTTGCATAAATTTCGAACGAATTTCACGATTTCCGTCGATGTTTCCGTTTGAATGTAGCATTTTTCCAAGGGTTGGATGATGTGGGTTCGTTGACGATAAAACCCGCATATGACTTTTCCGTGTTCGTTTACCCCAAAAGGCACCTGAACTTTGTTTCGATATTGACCAGGTGAATCCATGGCGAGCACGTTTCGGACTTTTGTGTTTTCAAATTTTCCAATTCGTTTCAGTGTTTCTTTGACCAAACTTCGTTTGAACGTCAATTCCCCCTCGTAATTGATGTGCATCATGTTGCATCCACCACAACTATAATATACATCGCAAACCGGCTTTTTTCGCATATCACTCGGTCGCGACATACGAACAACAGTTCCATATCCATATTTCTTATCGGCCTTGATCAACCGGATGACCGCTTTTTCTCCAACAATTGCATCAAAAACGAACACGGGATACTTGCCGATTCGACCGACCCCAAGTCCCTCATGCGTCATCGATGTGAACTCAACCAAATACATTTCATTCTTGATGATTTGTGGTTGTTCCACCTCATCCGTTGTTGTCGTGATTTCTTCCGTTTTCATTGACCTTTTGTTTCTTCTTTCTTATTTTTTTCAAGGCGAGTCCCCCCAATGAGGTTTCGCGATACTTTTCATTGAGGTCGTGCCCTGTTTCGGCAAGGGCCTCGATGACGGCATCGAGAACGATATAGTGTTGTCCGTCGGTTAGCAATGCATATTCCGCAGCATCAATCGCTCTTCTCGAACTCATTGCGTTTCGTTCGATGCAAGGAATTTGAACATATCCCAATATCGGATCGCACGTCATTCCCAAATGATGTTCCAATCCGATTTCAGCGGCATATTCGATTTGTTGAAGGGTTCCTCCCTTGATATGAGCGGCCAATGCGGCAGCCATCGCACATGCGGTTCCGATTTCACCTTGACACCCCACTTCAGCCCCAGAAATTGATGCATTGTGTTTTACCAAGTTTCCAATTAACCCACCAACAAGCAAACCTTCAATCAATTTGTGCATGGGTGTTTCATTGATTTTATAAAACTTGTACAAAACGCTTGGAACAACCCCGCTCGATCCACAAGTCGGTGCTGTCACAATCACAGCACCTGATGCGTTTTCTTCGCTTGTTGCCAAAGCCGCAGCGTAGATCAATGCATTCATATTGTTTGTTTCCAAATATTGGTTGTAAAACGCCTTGGCCCGTCGTTGCAGTTGAAGTTCACCCGGAAGATCCTCCTCGTTTTTCAACCCGCGTTCAATTGTGGCGAACATTTGCTTCAAAATGGTCTTGCCAAAATCGATAATGTCGGAACCTTCACATTTCAATATGTATTGAAACAAGTCGATTCGCCTCTCCTCACAGTATCGGATGATTTCCTCCATCTTGCGATGGGGATATGTTGTAAAGGTTCCGCTTCTCGATTCATTCATTTCCTTGAGTTCTCCACCGCCAACACTGAAAATCATCCATTCCGCGATTCGATGGGAATCGTTGTCCAAAGAAATGAACTTCATCCCATTTGTGTGATAGGGGTGGATGATTTCGGGTTTGAACAAAACTTCAGTTCGTTCTTCACCCAAAGTTTTCTTCAAAATATAATCCGTCAAGTGTCCTTTTCCGGTCGAGGCAAGACTGCCGTACAGTTCAACGACAAAAGAGGTCGCGTGCGCGTTTTTTTCTAAAAAACGTTCAGCGGCTTTTTTCGGACCCATCGTATGAGAACTCGAAGGTCCATTTCCTACCGTGTATAAATTCCTAATGGTGTCCATTCCGATGATGTCCTTGTCTCCTTCTTTTAAAGGTCGAATTGAATGGTTTCGACATGGGGGTCTTTGAATGCCTCCGTCTCGCTCAAAATTTGAGCCACCCGTGTGGAGGCGGCTGCAGCAAGCGCTCCAACGATGTCGTCCATAAACGTATGGCACTTTCCGGATGCGTTCGTTTGCTTTCCGTCGTTGTTCAATTTGGCAACGATTCCTGGCTTGTTGACATCAATGTCGCCAAAATTGGTTTGACCAATCGCTCCATACAACCGGGCTATGTCCAAGCCCATGACTTCATCGATTCCGAAAACCCCCAAGTCGTATCTCAAAATATCTTGGATTGGTCCGCGAAACATTCCCTCTTCTGTCATACGATCGATTTCAGCAGCCAATTGAATGTGATGAAAGATGTCGCGAAAAGTCAATATTTTCTCAACGCTTTCGATGCACACTCTCATTTCAATGTTTTTGTTGTATCTTGCTTGTTGGTTGAAGGCGATTAAAGCAATGTCATTAATCGAGACCCCCCTTGAAAGCAAGGTGTCTCGGTTCAAATTGAACATTTCATCACGGGAGTAGTACAATTTCGGTTTCATATCATTCACCAACCCTTCTAACTTTCTTCAATATTTCTTTTCCATTTCCATTTAAATAATCCCTCACCGGCATTGGTTTTTTTCCTTGGGGTTGTATGGTGAGTATTGCTAGACACGATTGATTGCCACATGCGACAATGAACCGGTCTTTCATGATTTCAATGATCGATCCAGGTTCTTCATCGTGGTGGCGGATGACGATTTCACAATGTAGAATTTTACACAAATCCCCCGCAATGAACGTGTAGGTTCCGGGGTTCGGATAATAAGCCCGCACATGATCACGAACTTCCTTGGCTGATTTGGAGAAATCAATCCGTTCTTGTTCTTTTGTGATGTTGTATGCGAATGTCACCTTGGAATCATCTTGAGGGATTGTTGTTACTCTCCCATGTTCAATGTCATCAATCACTTTCAAGACAAGATCCCTTCCGAGAAGACTCAGTTTATGAAACAAAGTCTCTCCGGTATCGTTATCCTCAATCAATATTTTTTGGGTGGCAAGAATGTCGCCCGCATCCATTTTCTTTTCCATATAAATAATCGACACGCCCGTTTCCGTATCACCCGCTTTTATTGCTTCTTGAATAGGCGCGCCTCCGCGGTACTTCGGTAAAAGCGATGCGTGAACATTGATGGAACGGTGGATTGGATGATTCAGCAACTCCATACCGACAAATTGCCCGTATGCTGCAGAGACAATCAATTCGGGGTTCAAATTTTTAATCAAGTCATAGTCTTCCTTGATCTTTTTCGGTTGAAAGAGTTGTATCTTTTTGTTTAGGGCCCATGCTTTGACGGGGGATGGAATCAGTGCTTGTTTTCTCCCAACCGGTTTGTCCGGTTGCGTGACAACCGCCAAGATTTCATGATGATTGTACAATCCTTCCAAAATGGGAACGCTAAATTCCGGAGTTCCCATGAACACGATTTTCATCATCAATCCCTCCTTTTTCCTTTATCAGACCAAGTTGTTCGGGTAACGTTCCACAATGATGTCGCATGTTGAATCTTTGTATTGATCGTAGATGATTTGATATATTGTGCTCAAATCAAAGTCCGGTTTGTATTTGATGATTAATTGAACTGCCCTTGCCTTGTCGTTGTAGATAGGACCTAAAATCGTTTTTTGAGTCGCAATCAAGTTCAACATCGCTTTTTTCAAGGTGTTCCCAACCTTGAACGTTTCCTTCCACGATCCCTTGATCAAGATTCGATTGACTTGTTGGTATGGAGGATAACCTCCTTGTTCCCTCGCAATGAATTCCTTTCGAACAAATTCCAAAAAGTCGTTTTGAACAGCGGTAGAAATCGCATAGTGATATGGCTCATACACTTGAATGATGGCAAAGGCATCTTTCTTATCGTTTAGCTTCGATATTGATTGTGTCAACATTTGGAATGTTTTCTCTCTTGCTTGGTAATCCGGCATGCTAAGAAGCAAATCCGCAGACAACATCCCGATCAACGTGATGTTGTCGAAGGAAGACATGCGGATTAAAACCTCGGTTCCGATAATGATGTCCGCATCCCCTTCTTCAATTTGCATCATTGTTTTTGCATAGCTTTTGCTGGTGGGGTGGCTATCAGCATCGACTCGAAGTATTTTGGCATTCGGAAACTCGTTTTGGAGAACTTCCTCAAGTTTGTCCAACCCAAATCCCATTTGTCGAATGTGTTTGCTTTTGCATGAAGGACATTCTTTTTCAAATGAAATTGAATATGTGCAATACCCACAGTAAAGAGTATTCTTCTTTAGATCATATTTCAACGAGACTTTGCAGTTTGGGCATTTTGCGACATGTCCACATTCTCGGCATAAGACAAACTGACTGTACCCTTTGTTGTTCAAAATCAACAAAGACTGCTGTTTGTTTTTTTGCCGGATATCAAGTTCGTCATGCAAAACCCGAGAAAGCACGCCTTTGTTTCCCTCAGAAAGTTCTTTCTTCATATCGATCACTTTTATGATGCATGCGGGTTTCGACAAGTCTTCAAAAAGATGAAATGTTCCCTTCAATCCTTGTTCATATTGCATTAAGGATGGGGATACGGAGAAAAGGCAAAGTTGAAACGGAATCGTTTTCCCGCGATGAAGCAACACATCGATCATATGGTACCTCGGGCTTTGATCATTCACATAAAGGGCTGACTCACAGGAATCGACAATCACCAAATCCACAGCCTCCAAGGGGAGAAAAGCCGCTTTTTTCGTTCCAAGAGCAATCTGAACTTCTCCTCTTAGGAATCTTCGGTAGTTTTCATAATACTCACCAAATGGAATGGACCCATCGAAAGTCGCCGTTTCACAATCAAACCGTGTTTTGAACAACAATTCATACTGAGCGATTTGAATCAAATTTGGAACAAGAAACAATACTTTTTTCTGATTTTTAAGGTGCGTTCCAATTAGGTCAAGCTCGGTTTGAACGATGGTTCGTTCATTCGAAAAATGACATAAAAGCGGTTTTCCCGCAGCTTTTTTCAAATGCTCGAAAACTGGATTATCCGTTTTGACTGTGTGTTTCCTTGTCGATTGTCGATACGGTTCGTGTCTTTTGATTTGATCGATTTTCACAACATCCAAGTAGTTCGCTTGAATGACGGTCTGAATGAGGTAAGCGGAACATTCCAAACGATCGCATAGTTCTTCAACAGTGAGAAAATCATCAATTTGTTGCAATCGTAAAAGCGCACTTCGTTGCTTCACGCTTCTGACTTCTAAAAAATCGTCCCTGGTATACTCGGGTTTTAGTCGGTATTTCTTGATGAATCTCAGCCCTCCGACTTGTTTCGCCTGGTAAACAATGTCGATCAAACCCAACTTTTCAGCCTTCTTTATTTTTTTATAAAGTTTCTCCAAGTCTTTTGAAAACGGAATTTTCTTTTTTCCTTGAAAAACCATTCCAAGGTCGGCATCCAATGGTCCAAAATCATTCACGACAATGTATTTGTCTGTTTTTCCTTTTAAACTATCCGGAATCATCAAATTCAAACACGATATCATCAAACTCGTTGTTGACAATTTCAAATGTCGGGAAAGTGATAGTTGTTCTTGTGTGATGAAAGGTTCATGATCGAGAAGTGACGCGATGTCTTTGATGGTTCCTTGGTATTCGGTGAAATCTTTCAGTTCCAATACAAAACCGAACACTTCACGCGAACCAAAAGAAACGACTACCCTCGCTCCTACTTTGATTGATTCCACAAGATGATCTGGCACATGATAATCAAATTCCATATCGACCTTGCTGGATGTCACATCGACAATCACCTTAGCATACATATCATCACTCCAGATAATTATTATAGCATATTTCTATGAAAATGGGAATGAAAAGCGTGAAAAAACACTCCTATGTCCCTGCTAAAAAGGTCGCATGTCACCATGCGACCTCGTTTCACTTTTCTTTTGAAATAGTTCTTTTATGACTTCGTTGTGATTCAATTCTCCGAAAAAGACTTTTCATGATTGTGGAGTAGAGTTCATCACCCAAAACGATGTCTTCGTGGTGATAATCAACATTCGGATTGTCATTGACCTCGATCACATATACTTTGCCATCGATTTCTTTCAAATCAACCCCATAAAATCCATCCCCCATCACTGAGCATGCTTTTACAGCGGTTGATAAAACATTTTTTGGCACATTCTCCACACAAAGAGTTTCGACGTTTCCTTCGAAATCCCTTTTTTTCTTTGCTTTCCAGTTCAAAATTTGCCAATGGTTCTTCGCCATGAAGTACTTGCATGCAAACAAGGGTTTGTTGTCCAACACTCCGATTCTCCAATCGAAGCTACTTTTTATGAATTCTTGGGCGATGACCAATTCAGATGTTTCAAACAAATAAGAAAGCGTCTTTTCAAGTTCAACGCAATCATTCACCTTGAAAACGCCCAATGAAAATGAACTGTCCGGTTCTTTTAAAACCATTGGGAAATTCAATTGGCTTGTAATGGATGATGTTTCTGTGTATTTGCTTATGACAATTGATTTCGGGGTCAGGACACTTTCCCTCTTCATGCTTTCTGCAAAGAAAAGTTTGTTTGAGCACTTAAGAATGGACCAAGGGTCATCAATCACCACCAATCCTTCTGCGTAAGCATATCGAGCGAATTGATATGTGTAGTCGTTGACGTTGGTCGTCGTGCGAATGAACAATGCATCAAATTCGTTCAATCGTTGAAAATCATCCTTTGTTATGAATTCGGTGTAAAATCCATTTTTTTGGGCGGCCAATTTGAATTTACCCAACGCGATTCGATTGGATGGCGGTGTTTTTTCATTCGGATCAATAAGTATTGCGAGATCGTATTTGTAATCCTTGAATCGACCGACCGTAAATCTCCTTTGTGTGAAGTAGGATCTTGCGTATTCGAAAAGCGATTCATCGTTATCTACCTCGACGATTGGAAGAGGCGAAACTCTTTTCAAGTTCCACCTGTCCGTTTTTTCAAAGTAGAACTCAAGCAAAGGCGCTTGAAACAATCGATACAACGATTTGCCAAGTTTCGAGTATTTTTTTGCGGTAGTGATTCCGAAAAAAACATGTAGAACGACTTCTTTTTCTCGAATGGATCCCAAGGATTTTTGCATCAGATCGTCTTCTTCTTCACCAATCAATTCGGTGATTTTTGAGTCTGAGAAATCCTTGATTGTCGCAACGTTTGGAATCACATGTTGATTTCTCGCCGAAGCCAACAAAGAAACATAGTATCCAATGGATTGATACGAGTAGGATGAACACATATTGAACACGCGAATGCCTTTTTCAACGGTGAATTTTTCGTTGGTGAAATATTCTTCCGCTCGTACGACCTTGATGGAATCAATGGTTTCCAACCAAGGGACGACTTGATCCACGACCACCAAATTGAGCGGCTTTCCTTTTTTAAATTTGGGTTTTTGTGTCAGTTCCAAAAACATACGAAATGCAGGACGACCCGGCCCATAGAAGTCAGCAATCTCATAATCTCCGCGGAAGCCAAAGGATTCATACCAATGGATGAGTCCTAGGTTCATCGCATCGGCCTCAAGCGTGATTTTCGCGCTTCCTAGTTCTTTGCTTCGTTGTATGATGTGTTCCATCATTTGTTTTCCGATCGAATGCCCCCGAAAGGGCTCCTTTACGGCGATTGAGTATATGCGTATTGACTTTGAATATATGAACAATGTGGTGCTCGCAACACTCACCCCATCGCAATCCAAAATCCAAACTTCTTGACCTTTGCTGTCCAAACTGTTTTTGATGGACTTTTTGTCAACCCTTCTCGACTCTTCAAAACTGTCATTTTCCAGTTCAATTAAAAATGGAAAATCATCCAATGTGGCACGCCTCAATCTATTCATGACAAATCCCCCCCCCGTAATGAAAAATCAATCCAACCATACATATTATATGCCTTTTTTTCCGCCAAGTAAACAAAATCAAAATGAAAAAGAAAAGCCGGATTTCCGGCTTTTATCGTACGTTGATTTTTCCATCTAAAATTTCTTCAAGTGCTTTTCCTATGCTTTTCTTGCTTTTTGGCTCTTTGATGGCACAGTCGTTTTTTTCGTCGATCTCCCTAGCTCGTTTGGCAGCGGCGATGACAAGTTTGTATTTTGATGATGTCAATCCTGTGAATTGGTCAATCGAAGGATAGCGCATTCCTTCGTTTTGGTTTTCGTCCATTTACTGTTTTACCCCCATAATTTCTTGATACTTGAATATTGATCGTTCCGTTTTTGCATGTTCCGCACGGATGATGGCCATGATTCTGTCCGCCGCATTGTGTACTTCATCGTTGATGACTATATAATTATACAAATGGGCAAGTCCAATTTCTCTGAATGCTTTTTCCAAACGTTGATTGATGGTGGTTCTTTCTTCGGTTCCTCTCAACACCAAACGATCTTCCAGTTCTTTCATCGATGGCGGTCCGATGAAAATGAAAACGGCGTCCGGCATTTTGTGTTTGACTTGCAACGCTCCTTGAACTTCGATTTCCAAAACAACTTCTTTTCCCTGATTCAGTTGTTCCTCAATTTTATCCAACGGGGTTCCGTAGTATTGACCTACAAATTCCGCCCACTCAAGAAATTTGTTTTCCTTGATTCGTTGCTCGAATTCCTGTTTTGTCACGAAAAAATAGTCTTTCCCATCGACTTCCATCGGTCGCTTTGGCCTGGTCGTCATCGATACCGAGTAGACCAAATCATGTCCTTGCATCTCGAAAAGGGCTCTTCTAACGGTTCCCTTTCCCACTCCGGAAGGACCTGAGATGACGATCAGTAATCCACGTTCATTCAGTTTCATCTCATCACTCCTGCTATTTATTTTATTATACTCCAAGGGTTGGGAAAAATCAAACTTTTTTCATTATTTATGTGCGTTTTCATTTTGCGTATCCGTAAATCGATCCTTTTCTTGTTTCCCTTTTTCGATTTGCGGTTTTATGATATAATGAGGTTCGAAGGAGGTGGTATCGTGTCCTTGGACGGTTTCTTCATACATCATCTTGTCGATGAGTTAAAACAAGTTCTTCAACACGGAAGAATCTCCAAAATCCATCATACATCCGAGTTTGAAATGTTGTTCCTCATCCGTTCGAGAAGTCAAAATCACAAATTATTGATTTCAGCAAACATTAATTCCTCACACATCAATTTGACAACCAAGCAAATCGATAATCACGATACACCCACCAATTTTTGCATGCTCATCCGTAAGCACTTTGAAGGTGCGATCATCACCGACATCCGTCAACACCAAAACGATCGCATCATTTTGTTTGATTTATCGTGTCCCAATGAAATCGGTGACTATGTTCCAAAAAAATTTGTTTGTGAAATGATGGGTAGAAACAGCAACATCATATTCACGTTGGATGATTTTCAAATCATAGATGCCATTAGGCGTCTTCCTCCTTCCTTTTCTGGGATGAGAACGATTCTCCCGAGGGCTTATTACGAACACCCTTCGGTTCTTGCGACAGTGAACCCTTTTAGTGTCCAGTCCAATGAAACAAATCCACAAGATCTTCAAGGGGTTTCGCAATTGTTCATCAACGAAGTCAAACACACGAACAATCTTCTTGCAGTGGTGAACAAAAAGGTTTTACCCGTATTGATGAAGACATCAAATAAACAATTTTTCTACTGTTTCCCGCTTAGCTCAATCGGTGGAGAGTGTGTGTTTTTTGATACATTGTCAGAACTTCTCGAATATTGCTTTGAAAAAAAAGATGAAGAAACCCGACTTGCCCAAAAGGCAAACGATCTTACCAAATTTGTCCATAACGAACATCAACGAAACATGATGAAACTGGAAAAACTTACCTCTCAAATGGAGGAAGCCTCTAAATATGAACGATTGCGGGAGTTGGGTGATCTCATATCCGCCAATATGCATCGAATCAAACCCGGTGATACATCAGTCACGGTCGATGACTTTTTCAACGATGGAGCATTCGTCACCTTGGATTTGAACCCGCGAAAAACACCGAGCGAAAATCTTCAAGACTATTTTCAAAAGTATAGAAAAGCAAAAACAGCTCTTCATCACCTCGAAAAGCAAATTGTCCTATGTAAAAGCGAAATTGATTATTTTGAAGAACTTCTTTGCCAATTGGATGTCGCGGGGCCGAAAGACATCGATGAGATTCGCGATGAACTCCACACCCTTAAATATGTGAAATCAATGACAAAGAAAGCAAAGATGAACCCTGCCCCAAAAATTGACACTTACCACGATTCCTTGGGAAACTCTTTCTTGGTCGGAAAGAACAACACACAAAACAATCAACTAACCCATAAAATCGCTTTAAAAACCGATTATTGGTTTCATGTAAAGGGAGGACCCGGTTCTCATGTCATCGTGAAATCGGAAAACCCGTTGCTAGAGCACACCATTCGAACCGCTGCTCAACTCGCTTCTTTATTTTCAAAATTTAGAAATTCCACGAGTGTCCCCGTCGACTACACTCAAGTTCGCTTCCTAAAGAAAATTCCTGGCGAGCGAGGAAGTCACGTCCAGTTTTCCCATCAAAAAACAATATACGTTGACCCGGATGAATCTACACTCTCAAAATTAACAAAAAAATAGGAGCTTAATGAAGTGCACCCCAAATGTTGGACACACGAAATAAGTGTGATATAATACCAACATGAAGGGGTGCATTTTATTTGGGAATCGGTAGACCAAAAGGAACAAAGAATACGATATACACACCAGAG
>Ga0116204_1000311_pt1 | contig 27096 bp, 22 predicted proteins | sample LakKivwa52mmetaG_FD_94481 | JGI IMG/M metagenome (GOLD analysis project Ga0116204, IMG submission 94481) | Anoxic lake water microbial communities from Lake Kivu, Rwanda to study Microbial Dark Matter (Phase II) - Lake Kivu water 52m metaG | ecosystem: Environmental > Aquatic > Freshwater > Lake... | reverse complement strand
TATTAATGAATGTCTTGCTGAAATGCTGAATCCGGGATGTAAATGGGAGCATTGATGTTTAACATTATTGTGTCAAAGAAGGCTTGATTACGTATAAGCTCGTCCCAAACAAAGCCGGGATTTCTCCCGACTTTTCAATTCTAAGGTTAGGTCTTATTTCATGAGGAGCATTTTTTTACTCAATGCAGTACTATCTGTCTTGAGCGTGTAAAAGTAGATTCCACTGGCAGCATCTCTGCCGCTATTATCTTTTCCGTTCCATTTGAGGCTATGTGAGCCCTTGCCTTGCGTATCTTGATAGAGGGTACGTACCAATTGACCTTTGACATTGAAGACCTTGACGCTTACCTCGCTTGCTTTGGGCAGGTAGTAGGATATTGTAGTTTCGGGATTGAAGGGATTGGGATAATTTTGCCTTAAAGTGAGGGGTACTTGTGGGGCTAAACCCTCTTCAGTAGATACGATTGGCATGGATCCCTGGGTTATGAAAAAACGCTTCTCTGTTTGTGGGTTGTCCCAATCCAAAAAGCATCCCAATACCAGATAGGCGGTTTCTTCACTAATTGGCATAATAGTCATTTCTGCATTCCTTTGCTGCCAATTTGGAATATCTTGCAGCGTAGTAGATATATCCCAAGCACTCCGATTTACCATGCTGCCGAGAGCATTAAAACTATAGTGCAAAAGAGAATCAATATCGGTATCATAGTAAGAGAGCACGTACAATGCCCCAACTTTGTTGAAGGCAAAGAGGTCATAATCAATAATGCACTCGTGCAAGATAGTAGTATAGGTTTGGGCAAAATCGGATTTGACCAGTTTCAACTCCCTCTGTTCGGGGCTTTTTTTGCCCCAGAGTGAGATCACGCCATCAGGGGTAGATTTGATCTTTACTATATGCCATCCCTCAGGCAGGGTATGATCAAATCTATCGTTCTGCGTATAGATAGAATTGTTTCTGCTAACAAAAAGAGAATCTGCACTTATGTCGAGAGATTTGCTGAAATATGGTTCATTATCTGGCAGGTATTTCACCATGCCAGAATAATTTGTTCCACTTATCGAAAATGCTTTTAGCCCCAGACCAAAGATCTTATGTCTGGTTACCATCGCCAAAGTGCGAAAATCTGGATTGTAGTTTTTGGTATATCCTACTCCAGTCCCTGAAGCTCCCGGAAAATTGACTGGTTGAAGTAAAAGACCGGTAATCGGGTCATATATTACCGCGTTAACTGGTCCACCGCAGCGGTCATTCTCAATATCCCAAACTCCACTATTGGAAGGATACTCACTATCATTGCCAGAACGGCGCAAAAATCCGCGTCTGTTTTGAAGAATGGAACCCCACAGATTGATTGTTCCCCTTTGTTTATATGGGCTTCTTTCGGGCCAAAGAGGATTGTACCATGGGAAATCCAAATTTGGGTGCCATGGTTCTTGAGTTGTTTGAGGGAACCTTCGCCGATGCAAATCAATTTTTGTGTATAGCTGATCGTCAATCATGAGGTCTGGAGTACTGCCATGAGGGTGCTGATACTCAAAAGTAAACACCCCAGACTGAAAGGAGGTAAGTCCGATTTTGGGAGTGATAAGGTCTGCGTAGATGTTTATTCCAGAGCCATCTGGACCACAATTGGGATGAAGACGTTGCCCGGTGTTAGGGTCTTTGTAGCCATACTTGATGATGATTTTTTCCATGCTAATGATACATACCTTGTCCGTGGTATTTATCGGATTCTGATCGGGAGCCATTCCCACTGGTGTATTCTGTAGCAAAATATCTCCGATGAGATAGATGTTTTGGGCAGACATGATAGTAACATTATTGGCAAAAGTACCCTTCAGCCAGAGTGTATAATCGGTATAAAAACCATTATCAAGATTGTGAACTCCCAAATCAATCCACGTAGTGTCTGGTATGGGGATACGATTTGTGTATAGGGGATCGCCAATTGGTGGTGGATAGCTTTCATAGACGGGGAAAGCAGTGGGAACGGTTTGTGAGATAACGGCTTGCTTTACAAATGCTGTTGTACCATTTGCCTCTACCATAAGAATACTATCGTTACCATACTGACTTGAACCCCATTGAGGCAGGCTTGCTTTTATTGCTAATTCTATGGTTGGAGTGAATTGATTAAACTGTTTACTCTCAGCATTTTCAATCAAACCGCCTTGAAATATTTGTTCATAAGGAATCTGGGCACTGGAACTTCTAATTATCCCCGAAGTAATTACCAAATCTAGAAAAAATGGCCATCCTTGGTTGTTACCTCCCCCGGCATTTCTTACCCAGATATCATCATTTGATCTTACTTTGCCCCTCACAAAATCAGCACCCCAGAAGTAAACAGGGGTCTCCGTTGTGGTACGCTCATTGCTTGTAAAATAGGTTTCATCAACACCATAAGGGTCTGAAAGGGTGGAAAACGAAACTACTTCATCATTAACCCCTGTCAGAATCGCATATCTCTCAGCATTCCAGCTTTCTCCTTGCATCAGATCGCGAGTCTTTTTTTGCATAGTCTCAACGTCTGAAGATAGAGTATTGGGCATGACCGAAGATTGCCATGATGCTCCCATATCTGGAGAAAACAATACTCCACCATTGTGGTGCATCTGACTCTGGATAAATATCTGCGGATAGTTTATTGAAATTGTTGGGGGCAGATTATCATTGCTATACCATGTTGGATTGATATCGAAGACATGATATATTGAGTTACCATCGGGAAAAACTATTGCAAAAACATCCCTTTGTATACCCTCATTTTGACGAGTAGTGTATGCCAGATAGAGATTTCCATCTACAATCCGAGCACCATACTCTCCAGAAAAACTCCATACTGGAGGTAAATTTGTAATTTCTGTCAGTGCCTGAAAATCAAAAGCGAAGGCTACCGTAAACAGTAGCAACATCAATACTACAAACATGGCTTTTTTCATCTCTTCCTCCCGCTTGAGGCAGATCCTGATTAAGAGGTTAAAAGCCTCAAGTTCGATAGTTTATATAAAGCATTATTTGTTCCATATAAGTTACAAATCTTTGCTTTGTGCCATTTTAATAAAGTAAAATATAAGGTTTTTGATGCTGGTATTGGACGAGACAATAGGATCGTGAGACCATACATGAAAACGATTTGGAGTTCAAGTCGCAAACGCAGACAATACAACTACTCAAGACCCATGGCGACTTGGACTACAGCATCGCTTTTCATGCTCGGGCGCAGAAATTTCTTTTCTATCACGTTCAAAACCGCGATAGGGAGTTAAACGACTGATGATGAATCTGCCTTTTTTTCCTGCTACTGTACTTTTCCAAGCTTTCTTATTGACAGATAGAGCAGGTTTTCAGATTTTACCTTCATTAGAAAAAGTGTGGAGAACTAATGAGTAAGCAAGTGCGAACAGCGATAGAACCAACCCGTGAACAAAACTATGCCGAATGGTATCAGCAGGTGATCAAAGCTGCAGATATGGCAGAGAATAGTGATGTAAGAGGTTGCATGGTGATCAAGCCATGGGGCTATGCAATATGGGAAAATATTCAGCGTGTATTGGATAACATGTTTCGTGAGACTGGACACAAAAATGCCTACTTCCCCATTTTTATACCCAAGAGTTATTTCGAAAAAGAAGCAGAGCATGTACAGGGTTTTGCCAAGGAATGTGCAGTAGTAACTCATAGCCATTTGGAAGATGATGGCAAGGGTGGACTCAAGGTGGGAGGTGAACTTACTGAAGCCTATATCGTGAGACCAACCAGCGAAACCATCATCGGTGCTTCTTTTGCCAAGTGGGTAAATTCCTATCGGGATTTGCCACTGCTTATCAATCAGTGGGCAAATATCGTGCGCTGGGAAATGCGTACCCGCTTGTTTTTGCGCACTGCCGAATTTCTGTGGCAGGAGGGACATACCGTTCACGAAAGCTATGACGATGCTATGGTGGAAACCAGAAAAATGCTCGATGTCTATGCGGATTTTGCCCACCAATATCTGGCTTTGCCTGTAATCAAAGGTGAAAAGACCGAAGGTGAGCGTTTCCCCGGAGCTATCAGTACCTATTGCATTGAAGCAATGATGCAGGACAGGAAAGCTCTCCAATCCGGCACCTCACACTTTTTGGGGCAAAACTTTGCCAAAGCCTCCGGCATCAAATTTCAAAACCGCAATGGCGAAGTAGAATATGCCTGGACTACCTCTTGGGGTGTTTCTACCAGATTGATAGGGGCTTTGATAATGGCTCACAGCGATGATAATGGCTTGGTGCTACCTCCCAAAATTGCTCCTGCGCATGTGGTTTTGATCCCTATTTACAAGAATGACGAAGAAAAGAGTGCAATCCTGCAATTTGCCAATCAGATCAAAGATAGCCTCAAAGGCTTGATGATAGACGATATCAAGATTTATACTGAGCTTGATGATAGAGACCTTACATCAGGTGAAAGATCATGGTATTGGATCAAGAGAGGTATTCCACTGCGCATCGAAATCGGTCCCAGAGATATTGCAAACAATGCCGTAATGCTTGCCAGAAGGGACAAGGACAATAGAGACAAAATCTCAGTTCCCATCGAAAATCTGGCTGAGGTATTGGTTGAAACACTCTCTGATATGCAAGAGAACATCTATCAGAAAGCTCTGGATTTTCGCCAACAACATAGCATAAAAATCGATGACAACAAAGAGTTCTATTCCTATTTCACTCCCAAGAATAGCAATCAACCGGAGATTCACGGAGGCTTTGCCTTGTCTCATTGGTGTGGAGATACTGCTTGCGAAGAAAAGATCAAGACCGATCTGAAAGTAACCATCAGATGCATCCCCTTTGATGCCGAAACGGAAGAGGGTAAGTGTATCTGTTGTGGAAACAAATCCGCTATGAGGGTGATTTTTGCCAAATCCTATTGAAGCGATCCCAAAGGTAGCGATCGTATCCATTGGCAATGAACTGCTATTGGGAAAGACGATCAATACAAACTTTAGTTGGCTGGCAGAACAATTGAGCCAATTGGGCTTTGCTGTAGCAGTGAATATCGTCATAGCCGATATTTCTACGGAGATTCGTAGTGCCTTGGAGCAGACTTGGACAAATTATGACATTGTGATCTTTACTGGTGGTTTGGGACCCACCGAGGATGATATTAGCAAAGCTGAAATTGCCTCCTTTTTTGGCAAAGAGTTGCTTTTTGACGATTCTATCTGGGCAAAGGTAGTGGCAATGTTTGAACGTAGAGGCTTGTCCGTCCCTCTTATAAATCGTAATCAAGCCATCGTTCCGCAAGGCTTTATCGCCCTAAATAATGAGTTGGGAACAGCTCCCGGATTACATTATCAAGCCGAGCAAAGATATTTCTTTGCACTTCCCGGAATGCCGATGGAGATGAAGCATCTCTTTGAGGTAGGCGTTAAACCGCTAATCTGCGAAAACTTTAGTCTAACTCCCATCTATCAAAAGACGATACACACTTTTGGCATTGGAGAATCCGCATTGGCGGAAAAGCTGAGTAGCTTTGTATGCCCAGATAACATCAATCTTGCATGGTTACCACAAACAGGAAGGGTCGATCTACGTCTTTATGGTCATGATCGAGAAAGTGTATCAAATGCTGTCTCACAGATATGTGCTCTGGCATCAGAATACATATGGGGATTTGATGAAGAAACCCCCTTTTCCTTGCTGCACAGAATGTTGATAGAACGCAATCTGAGCCTATCCGTAGCAGAGTCTTGCACTGGCGGAATGATACAGGAACGGATTGTAGGTCAAGCAGATGCATCAGTTTACTTTGTGGGTGGAGTGGTAAGCTATGCAAATGATATCAAAAACAGGATATTGGCTGTAAGCAATCAGACTCTGGTTGAGCACGGTGCTGTGAGTGCTGAATGTGCAATGCAAATGGCAGAGGGAGTAAGAAAGCTGATGAACAGTGATCTTTCGCTGTCTGTAACAGGCATTGCCGGACCCAGTGGCGGAAGCCCGGATAAACCTGTTGGCACTGTTTTCTTTGGCATCTCCAGTGAATCTGGAACGATAACGCATCACGTGATTTTTAATGGCACAAGAGATAGCATCCGCTACAAGGCAACAGAGTTTGCCGTCATAAAACTGATAGACGCTATCAATGGAAGAAGTTTATGAACGTATTGATCATCGGTTCTGGAGGTCGTGAACATGCTATTGCCGATGCATTTGCACGTAGCCCAAAAGTAGGACAAATCTTTGTTTCTCCTGGCAATGGCGGAATCTCTCTATACTATGATTGCCCAGATTTACATAGTTTTGAGGACATTTATACATTTTGCCAGACCGCACAGATCGGTATGGTTTTCATCGGCAATGAACAGCCTATTGAAGAAGGTTTGAGCGATTTTCTTCGTAGTAAAGACATAGGGGTTGTGGCTCCCAGCCAAGCAGCGGCAAAGCTTGAAACGAGTAAGGCTTTTGCCAAGGATTTGATGCAGCGAAATGGCATTCCAAGCGCAAAATACCAGCTTTGTGATAGCTACATAGAGGCATCTGCATTTATCGAGCGATCTCAATTTCCCATAGTGATTAAAGCCAGCGGGTTGGCGGCAGGCAAGGGTGTCTTGGTGGCGCAGAGCTTTGCCGAGGCAGATGGATTTTTGCGGGAGATTATGCTCGATGGCAAATTGGGTGAATCTGGCAAGCAAGTAGTAATCGAAGATTACCTCAAGGGTTGGGAAGTATCTCTTTTTGTATTGACAGATGGGCTTGCCTACCAAAGCATGGTTTTTGCTCAGGATCATAAGCAAATATGGGACGGAGACAAGGGACCCAATACCGGAGGGATGGGAGCCTTTGCTCCAGTTCAAGAAGCTGAGATGTATCGAGACCTGATCCACAAGAGTATTGTAGAGCCGACACTGAGTGCAATGAGAACAATGGGAATTCCATATACTGGTATCCTGTATTGCGGATTGATGATTTGTGATGATGGACCCAAAGTGATAGAATTTAACTGCCGTTTTGGTGATCCTGAAACCCAGGCGGTGCTTCCCCTGTTAAAGACAGATTTTTATGATCTTTGCGAGGCTATCTGCTATGAAGAGGTAGATAATCTTCAGCTTGAATGGGATGATAGAACAGCAGTATGTTTGGTATTGGCTGCGCTGGGATATCCCGGTAGCTATGATAAAGGCATACCGATCAAGATTTCAGGTCCACTTGAGGGATCGCTTTATTTTGCTGGTGTAAGACTAGATGATGATGAACTTAAAACCAATGGAGGTAGAGTGCTAAATTTGGTAGGATATGGTAAAGACATAAGAGAAGCGCGTGAAGTGATTTACAAAGACCTTCACCAGATTGATTTCACAGGCAAGACCTATAGGAAAGATATCGGTCTTAGAATCAATAAACTCTGATAACAAAGGAACACAATTATGAATAGATATATCCTGCCAATAGTTGCTGCGCTCTGGGGGTTTGTGAGCTTAGCCTATGCCAGCCCATTCACCCTGCTCTCGCAAAATCCACATGAGTTGGTGATTGAATTTAAGCTTCCTGAATGGCGATTGGACACAAGAAACGAAAATTTTAGGGAATGGCAACGGATTGTATGTGATGATGGGAGTGCTTTTCATCAGGAAGGATATCCTGAATTGATCAGCTTCGCCGAGGCTATCGGCTTGCCCATAGATGGAGACTTTAGCATCCAGATATTGGAGAATGACCTTAAGGTCGTCAAAGATATTGATTTGATACCTGCCAAGAAAATGCAAGTGCAAGACTATGAAGTTGATTACCTGTTTTATCAAGACCCGCGAGCCTACACAAGTAATACTGTATATCCGCTAAATCCAGTAAGTAAAGGTGGTGCTGCTTTTATTGGCAACCGCCATTTTGCGCCGCTGCAAGTAATCCCTTTTCAATATCTTGCTGCTAAACGGGAGCTGTGGATCAATAGCTATATCAAGCTCAAGATCAATATCCAGGGTAGCAAAGAAGCCAGCAAGGATTGGCAGACCAATGCCAATATCGTTGATGATGCTGCTGATGCTTTTTTCTTGAACAATGCCACTTCCAAGTCTTGGAGAATGCCAAGACAAAGAGACAATAGCTATGTTGCACCCAAAAGTAAAGATGACCGGATTTCAGAGATCCAGTTTGTAGTTGACACAGATGGAATCTATAGAGTTAGCTATCAGTACCTAAACGCTTTTATCAATGCTTCGATTGACACTTTGGGTATTGAAATGGCATGGAATATCAATGATATAGACCCTAGATACTTGGAGCTAAGAGACATCAATGGACCTGTGCCCATCCACTTTCTTGGTGAAAGCGATGGTGCTTTTGATCCCGGTGAATACTTCGAGTTCTATGGAGTAAAAAATCCAGGAAAAACATCACACTTCGATGCTTATACAAACGAGAATGTTTATACCTTGGGGTTGGCACAGAGTTTTGGGGCGCGAATGGCGGTAGAAAATGGTGGATTGATCGTCTCCAATGCCCAGCAATATATTGTGCCCGATGCATACGAAGAGACCGTGCACTTTGAGCAACAGATCGTCTCAGACAAATTGGGCAGGGGTTGGACGCCCTCCGCTCCGCTGTTTTACAAAGAAGACGTATGGTTTTGGAAGAAAATATCCGCTCCCAATTTGGACATAATTCCGATAGAGCTTCAATATCCACGGGATTCTACGATCAGGACTTTTAGTGCGGAGGTAGGTTTACACGGACTCACGTACTCCGAAACATCTGTCGCCTATGATCATGATGCCTCGGTAAGAATAAACCAGGCAATGATCAATTCACATACATGGCTGGGGCAAACAGTAAAGATCTTCCGTAATCCCAACCCATTGCCCAATTCTTTTTTGAGACATGGTATCAACAATATCTACATCAGTCTTTCTGGGAATACGCCTATGGGTGACCGCGAACAAATACTCTTTGACTATGCCACCATCAAGTATTGGCGAGAATATCGCACAGACAATAATCTGATCAAGTTTACCAAGCCTTCAAATCGCCCCAGTGGCTTGTTTCAGTTTCAAGTAGAAGGATTCAGCAGTCCCAATGTATCTGTTTACAAAATTGGCTCAAGTGTCTTTAACAATCTGCAGATCGAACCATTTAACCTGGACGGTATCGCACCTTGGACGGTTACTTTCCAAGACAGTGTGGCATCCAATAGCATCCAATACTATGCAGTAGAAGATAGCCAAAAGAAAACTCCAAAGTTTATCCGCATCAATTTCCCATCAGACCTGAAAAGCCCTACCAACTTTGGTGATGTACTGGTTATCACTCCCAGAGAGTTTGTGGAAGCGGAGGGGACTCAGACATTGGTAGAGCTTTGGAACGGTATTGGATATAACACCCAGGTAGTAGATTTACAGGATATTTTCGATGAGTTCAATGGGGGTATCCGTTCCGCAGATGCCATCAAAAGCTTTATCAGATATGCCTACGACAATTGGTCTATTCCCCAGCTAAAACATGTGATTTTATTGGGAGAAGGAACTGATGATGAGCGCGATAACAGCCCAAACCGCAAGTATAACCAGATACCCATCCGCAAAATGTGGACTTACAAACATGGTGCTACAGCAAGTGATAATTGGTATGTATGCATATTGGGTGAAGACACAGTAGCCGATCTCTCAATAGCCAGAATCAATGTATGGAATACAGAACAGATAGCCGAGTATGCACAAAAGGCAGTCCATTATCATACTAATGCGCTTACGCAAAACCTTTGGAGCAGCCATGTAACGTTTACCGCAGGTGGAAAGATAACAGATCCTGATGATATTTTCTCCCAGCAATCGGAACGAATCAGACGAAAAGCTGTTCCCCCTCATTATCGTGTAAGCAGAGTTTATACTTCTACCCAATCGGTAAGTCCTGACTATTTTGGCGGTACCTTTGCCCTAAAAGATGCCATCAATTCTGGCACGCAATACGTCCAATTTATGGGTCACGGTGGGGGGCGGATCTGGGCAGACTATAACCTCTTCAATTTCAACGATGTCGCAACGCTGAACAACCAAGCATATCCATTTGTAATGAGCTTGGCATGCTATGCATCAGCCTTCGATACCCCAGGTGCTTCCTCCCTTAGCGAAGCTTTGGTAATCCAACCTAACAAAGGAGCTATCAGCACTCTGGGATTTTCTGGATTGGGCTACTTAATAGAAGATGAAGATTACGGCTTAGCGCTTAATGAAGCTATGTTCAAACACAATTTCGCGAGCCTGGGTGAGGCAATCACTTTTGCCAAAGCGAGATTCTTTACTTCCACAACATCACCGGCGCCACGATATGCTCTTACCATTGGGTCTTCCTACCTTGGGGACCCTTTAATCCGCTTTAGAAAACCCATTACTGATATTCCAGTCTCAGTGAATAAACACCTGTTTGAGCCCGGGGACACTTTACGCGTATCTGCTCAGTTCGCTCCTGAAGTAAGCAGCGCAAAGCTCTTTATCATGAAGGAAAACGAAAAAACTGTCAATGTACCTTTTGACCTTCCGGTCATCCAAGGTGTTTACAACGCCTCTTATGTCTTTCCCACTAATGCTGGCACTAACTATTTACGAAAGGTTTATGTTGCTGGCTATTCAAATGACCACGAATACCTCGGATCCAATCAAGTAGCAATTGGCAGAGCAAATATCATGCATCATACTTTAACTCCCACTATTCCCACATGGCGGGATTCATTATCCTTTACGGCAATCGTTCATCCTCGAGGCGAAGTTACATCAGTGCAATGCAGGGTTTACCTTAATGGAACAGGTCCCAATGCAACATTTACGACCCTGCAAATGAGCCGAATCGGTGATAGCAATGAATGGCGAACAGACCTAAAGCTCCAACCTATACGTACTGGTAGAGAAATCGAATACATCTATGTTTTGGATGAAACCGGAACAGTCTCAATGTCTCCTTGGTACAGCATGGTAAGCGCAGGTCCAGACCTTTTCCTGAGTGACATAAGACTAGAACCAACTAACAATGGACTGTCTCTCAAGGTTTTATGCAAAAATATCGGCAACGCTGCTTCGACTCTTACCGATCTAAGATTGTATATAAAGCCAGAAAACCAAAACTCATACTTGCATAAGATTCAAGACCTAATGCCTTTGGCTATCAATGAAGAGCGATGGGAAACTGTCATGATCGACTCACTATACAACGCCAACCTTACATTTGAGGTGCGTGTAAACTGGTCTAATGCCTTTCCTGAATGGCATATCTTTTACAATACAAACAACGTTATAATGATGGATCTGCCCTTTAATTACTTCATAGTAAACAGCGATGGGGCATCGATCAATAGCGTTGACGGCAACCTGTCTTGCGATGTTCCAGCTAATGTAGTATCCCCTGGAGAAAATTCTTTGTTCTATGTTCACGATGCTGGATACAAAACAGCATTTGAACAACCGGATATCAGCACAATCAATCTTGCTTCAGGCGTAAGCTCCAAAGCATACCAGATTGGCACATTGGATAGTAGCATCATAGACAGTTTGGGAGTGTTTAACAACAACAAAAAAGTCCGTTTAACCTTCCAATATAGTGCGACTGATAGCCTGGCACAATATTATGAAAATGAAAACTCATACCATATCTACCGTTGGCATGAACCCTCTAGCAAATGGATTCACCAAGGTGGAATCATTTCAACTATCAATAACCGGGTTGTTTTTGATGTGAATAGAACCGGTATCTATAGCCTATATAGAAATAGGGACAGGATTAGACCTTCCATAGATGTAAATGTCCAAGATCAAGAATTTACCGTGGGTGGCTATATTTCGGGGAAAGGTACTTTGTCACTACTACTCAGCGATGCTAATGGAATCGATGTAGTAGATAACTCCATCAGCATGTATCTAAATGGAAATATGGTAAGCCCTTCAGACTATGTGATATCTGTAAATCCTACTGGTGTCAATAGAATACCTATCAAGTACCAAATCAACCTGAGCAGAGGTTCTTATGGCCTTGTAGTGGATTGTAAGGACGTAAACGGAAACTTCAATAGCAGGGAAATCCAGTTCATCGTTAATGATAGGTTTGACATTGTTAATGTGGCAAACTACCCAAATCCAGTAGTAGGAGTAGCCCTAGACCCCAAAAACGATGGACGAACCCGCTTCACCTATGTATTAACAGATGATGCAGACGCTGTAAGTATCAAGATTTATACGGTAAGCGGAAGATTGGTCAAGACCTTTGCAAATCTTCCCACCGGAGTGGGTTATCATGAGTTCCCCAGAACGCTTTACGGATGGGATTGCAAAGACGAACAAGGTTTTTTACTGGCAAATGGCGTGTATTTTTATAAAATCACCGCTAAACAGGGCTCAAAAACAATTGAAAAGACGCACAAAATGGCGATCTTGAAGTAAGGAGGCAAACAATGAAGAAGTCTATATATATCATGCTCCTATTGCTCGTAAGCACATTGAGTCTCTCAGCTGGCAGGTATGCCGGAGATTTTATGATGATTGGTGCCGGTGTGAGACCTCTTGGGATGGGCGGCGCTTTTGCTGCAATTGCCAACGATGGCTCGGCGATTTTTTGGAACCCCTCGGGGATCGCTCAAATCCGAAAATCCGAAGTAAATCTGATGCATGCTTTTCTCTATAATGGATTAGCCGCTTATGATAACATCAACTATAGTCAACCTCTACCCAATGAAGTAACCATCGGTTTTAACATTACGCGTTTAACCATAGATGATATACCCTATTTTGACGAGAAGTATTTGCTGGGCACCAATGTGGACCAACGCATAAACAATAGCACGCTGCAGCTAACGGGAATACCAGACGGAAAATTTAGAAGTATTGATGACATGTATCAGTTTGCGTTTGCCAAACATCTAAGGTATGATGCCAATTTGGGATGGTTGTTTTTTGAGATCCCCTTTGATTTTTACTTTGGTGGAAACATCAAATTCATCAAACGCGAAGTATTTAAAAACCTTGGAAACGGTACTGGCGTTGATCTTGGAATGATGGTAAAGACCGATCTCGCTATCGTATTCGATTACGACCTATTGGGAGACATCGCTTTGGGAGCAAACTTCCAAGATATCTCGGGTACAGACATTACTTGGGATACTGCGACAGAACATAAGGACGAGATTTTGTACAATACCAAGCTAGCTGTTGCCATCTATCAACCCCTACCCATATTGAATTCTAATGTGATATTGGCATTTGACCGAGATTATGTATATGGCGGTACTAATCACTATGGTATTGAATGGGATTATGCCAATCTAGGCAGCTTAAGAGCTGGCTATTACGATGAAAACTTTTCTTGTGGCGCGTCGGTAAATGTGTATGGCGTCAATTTGGACTATGCACTTATCACCAATCCAGTCGGGTTAACAAATCGGATCGGTTTGAGGATTTCCTTTTAAGGAGGATTATATGAAAAACATATATTTAATACTAGTGGTCATATCGGCGGTTCTGCTGATTTCATGCGCCGGCGAAGACAAACTAAAGGTGGATAAGATTCCTCCCGTATCTCCGATCTTGATACCGCATTTAGGGGATACTGGTGATCTGCCTGTAATCTACGAAAATCAGACTATTTCCTTGAATGATGAGAACAACGGTATCGACACAGTTCCCGATGGCGATTGGATCCGGATCCTCTGGCAACCCTTCTTGGATACTGATCTAAGCCATGTAAAGGTGTATAGATTTAATGAATTCCAGACTACTCCCGTACTTGTTGATTCTATACCATCTTCAAACAGATACTATCTTGACAGCAGTGCTGCTTTGAACTATGAGACGGTGTATTCCTATTTCATCGATTTGGTCGATTCGAGCGGAAACACCGCCCGTTCTGATACCGTAGCATACGCCATCCTCAGTAAACCCCAGCTTATAAGTCCAGATCAAAATGCCAGCGTCACTCCTGCCGATATAGCATTTCGCTGGGCTCGAAGTGGTTTTGCTTCAAAGTATCGAGCAGTTGTATTTGATGCAAACTATGAATATGTGTGGCATCAAGACTTAGTAGTCTCTTTTGAAGAAGATCAAATGAGTATCCTCTTTCCTGTTAATCTTGCCCAGCAATATGCTGGGCAATCATTGACTTGGAGGATAGACTCCTTTGAGTGGAATAATACCCTGCAAAATTATATGGGTGCTGAATCATTCGAGCGTAGTATGCACATCGTTCAGCAACGTAAAACGGGAAAACAGTAAATATCACATCAGAGATAAAACCTTTACTCACATAAGATAAGGAGTAATGAGGTAAATTTATCTTGACTGATATGCTAAACTAAGAATCATTACGTAAAATAGAAAAGAGGATATTGTGAAACAAGCTCTGCTAATATGCTTCCTGATCACTTTGTCAACGGTCTTGTATGCCCAGGGCAGCGGATCTTTTATGTCGACGTCAAACATATCTGCCTATACCTTTGATGGTGTCCGCAGTGGCGTTGAAAAACTGAAAATCAATACTCATATCTGGGGTCAGATTTATAAACCAGGTTTTTATGCCGTTCCGGATGATACAGACTTACTTACCTTGATATCGCTTGCCGGAGGTCCAAGGGAAGATGCGAAGTTAACCAAAATCCGTATTGTCCGCCCCACTGCCCAAGGAGAAAAGATTATTTTTGTGAATTTGAAGAAATACATGGAAACCGGTGATGAGAACTTGATCCCGGTGTTACAGCCTGGAGATACGGTTATTGTATCCGGAACTATTTTTTATGCAGCAGCCAGAGTAGCAGACTTTTTATCCAAAGCAGCCATCGCTCTGAGTGTTTATAACTCAATTGTAAATCTGAAATAGGATCAAGCATGGAAAATCAAAGCACTTCACAACACGCACCCGTACAAGACGAAATAAGACTTTCGGACTACATTAGAATTATTCTCCAGTTTAGGTATCTCATAGTCCTTATCTTTGTGTTGGTTTTAGCCATGACCATCCTCTATACAGCCAGGCAACCAAAGATTTATTCCGCTTCATCCAAGATTCTTTTAGAAAACCAAAAGGGAAAAACCGATCTCATTTTCATGGCTACACCCGGGATTACCGCATCCACAATAAACAATCATATTGAACTCATGAAGAGCAAGCCCATTGCTGGCTTGGCATGGGAAATCATGAAACGTAACCCCGATTGGCAATCATTCCCTCTTGGCTTTGGAAACCCAGTGAATGGCCTCAAAGGCAGGATGAAGGTCGAGTCCAAGCGTGAAACAGATATCTTGACCATCAGTTTTGAATCCACAAATCAAACAGAAGCAATGGCAGCAGTAAATTCCATTGCTGAAGCTGTAATGCAGCAGAACACCCAATATGCCAGATTGGAATTCACCAATATCAGAGAGTTTTTAGAAACTCAACTGGATGCTATCTCCCGTAGGCTACAAACTTCTGAGAATGACTTAAGAGAATTCAAAAACATGAATCGCTTGGTGGAGTTGTCCGTTGAAACCCAGAGACTTATCGAAAAGAGTACTGAGGTAGAAGCAGAGTATGAATCTGCCCTTACTGAGCAAGCTGTCAAAGCTAGAACTCTTGATCTATACAACAGGCAGTTGCGAGAACAAGACTCGCTCTTGGTAAATGTGAGCAACGTGTTAAAGGCTCCTTACATCAACGAACTTCGCAAGCAAGTAGTAGAAACTCAAGCTCTGATCACAAAGCTCATTACCAAGAATGAATATCCTCTAGACCATCCACAAATCCTGTTATTAAATAGGGAGTTAGAAAATTCCAAGGCTACTCTCGATATAGAAATCCGCAAGTTAGTAGCAATATCGCTGTCCGATGATCCGCTCAAAAACCGTAGTGAACTACTGGCAAAAATCATCACTGCCAATGTCGAATTGGAAATAGCAAGAGCAAGAATTGACGGATTGGAACAGACCAAAGAAATGTATAATGAAAGGATTGTTACGCTTCCCAATACCGAGTTGGAGTTGGCCAGGCTCCTACGTAATATGAAGCTTGACGAAAAAATCTATGGCTTAATGATGGAGAAGTATGAGGATGCCAAGGTAGCAGAGCAAGCCAAAGTAGGAAACATCCGAATCATCGAGTATGCGGAAAAACCTACGGTTCCCATCAAACCAAGAGTATCTATGAACATCCTAGTTGGGGTAATCTTAGGACTTGGTCTGGGCATCGGTGCAGCCTTCTTGGTGCATTCTCTCGATACCAAGCTACGTACTCTCGAAGATATGGAAAACTTTGTACGGCTTCCTATTGTTGGAACAATCCCCACGATCAGAGAATCTGAATCCAAAATCGAAGAATTTAATCGCATGATCGAACATGCTGAGGGTGATAACAGAGAACAATTGGTAAAATCTTTACACTATGTAATGATGCAGCTTGTTTCTCACTATGCCCCCAAATCGCCGATCGCTGAAGCCTATAGAACTCTTCGTACCAATATCCTCGCAAAAAAAGGCGAGGGCTCCATGACTATGCTTATCTCTTCCTCTGGGCCCAAAGAAGGTAAATCCACCACCATCGTAAATTTGGCGATAACTCTATCCCAGATGAACTCACGGGTGGTGCTGATAGACCTTGATATGAGAAGACCCATGGTGCACAATAAATTCAGCGTGGAAAAAGAAAATGGCTCCAGCGATTACCTAATCGATAGCGATGTCAAAACCGAACAAATCGCCAAACCTTCGGGAATAATGAATCTCGATCTGATAACCAGCGGTTTCGTTCCTCCCAACCCCTCGGAGCTTATCTCATCTGCTCGTATGGATCAGATGATAGTTGAGCTGAAAGAACGCTATGACTACATCTTGTTTGATACCCCACCTATTATAGCAGTTACCGATGCTTTGATACTTACGAAAAAAGTCGATATGACATTTATCGTTGTTCGTTGTGGATTTACGGAAAAGGGCATCATCAAGCGTACCAAAGAACTGATGGAAAACATAGATAGCAAGATCGACGGAATCATCGTTAATAGCATCTATGTACAAAAGTATTATAGCAAACACAACTACTACTATTACTACTACTATTACTACTATTACTACTACTATGGCGACGAGGTGCCAAAGAAGCAGAAGAAGAGTGTTAATAACTTCTTACGCAAAAATCAATCTATTTCTTGAGGTCACCGGTAAACTTCCAGATGGCTATCACCAGATCAATACTGTGTTTTGCAGTATTGATCTGTTTGATCAGCTAAGATTTGCTTTGACAAAAACGCCAGCTATAGAATTGTTGTCCAACCTCCCCGAAATGCAATCGATGGACAACCTTATCGTCAAGGTTGCCCATTACTTGCGAGACCTGTACAAACCAAGGGAAGGGGTAAGCATATATCTGGATAAGAAGATACCCATTGCTGCTGGTCTCGGTGGTGGAAGCTCGAATGCCGCGATGACCATTATTGGTCTTAACAGATTGTGGGATTTGAACTTAAGTATATCAAGATGTGAGGAAATTGCTACCGTTTTTGGTTCTGATATTTCTTACTTTCTGCATGGCGGAACTGCCATTGGCAAAAACCGTGGCGAGTTGCTTGAGGCACATACCGATATATTGTTTGACCATGTTCTTTTGGTAAAACCCAAGTTTGGGATTTCCGCTGCGGAAGCATATCGGGCGTGCCAAATACCAGAAGTACCCTACGAGTGGACCTTCCCTCCCGGAAAGCCACTGTTTAATAGACTTACTGAGGGTGTTTGTGGTTTGTATCCGGTTATTGCCGAAGTATTGGATATACTGAGACACAATGGCGCTGTTAGTGCAGAAATGAGCGGAAGCGGTTCTACATGTTTTGGGATATTTAGGAATGAGCCTGAGATGGATGAGTGTGCCCAGATCCTTTCTAGGAAAGGGTTCTGGATTTGTAAGACAAGAACCATAAGCAAAGAAGAGTATCAGGAATGTTTTCAAAACTAAAATTGATCACGGGTACTGCAAACAGACCCTTAGCTGAGGAAGTGTCCCGCTTTGCGGGAGTGCCGCTTGGTGATATCGAGCTTTTTAAGTTCTCGAATGACGAGTCGTTTGTAAAAATCAACGATAACGTTAGGGGTGCTGATGTGTTTATCATTCAACCAACCTGTCATCCTGTTAACGATAATTTGATGGATTTGTTGATTATGATCGATGCCTTGAAAAGAGCCTCAGCTCAGCGCATAAACTGCGTGATCCCATACTATGCCTATGCTCGTAGCGATAAAAAAGACCAGCCCAGAGTACCCATCACAGCCAAGCTAGTAGCGGATTTAATCACCGTTGCCGGAGCACACCGGGTTATCACAGTTGATCTGCATGCAGAGCAGATACAAGGTTTTTTTAACATCCCCGTTGATCACCTTTTTTCGATACCAATCTTTGCAAGGTATTTCAAAAGCATTCTCAAGCTCGAAGAAGTAGTAGTCGTGTCTCCTGACTCCGGCGGTGCTAATAGAGCTCGAGCTCTTGCCAAAAGGTTGGATTGCAGTCTTGCAATTGGTGATAAGAGAAGGACTGGGAACAATGACCAAGCAGAATGTCTAAACATCATTGGTGATGTAGCAGGCAAAACTGCAATTCTCTTTGATGATATCATAGACACCGGACGGAGCTTGATTAAAGTAGCCAAGGAGCTAAAAAGAAGGGAAGCCAGTAATGTCTTTGCGGCATGCACTCATGGCGTTCTCTCAGGTAATGCAATCTCCGAGCTTGATGATTCTCCGATAGAGAAACTTTTTATCACAAACTCAGTTTTCTTGTCTGAAGAAAAGAAACGTAGCCCCAAAATCGTACAGCTTTCAATAGCAGAAATGCTTGCCATAGCAATAAAGAAAATACATATAGAAGAATCCATCAGTATCCTGTTTAGGTAGTGATGAGATTGGAGGAATAAGATGATATTCACAGTTGAAGCAATAAGCAGAGACACCAAAAAGAAATCGGACTTGAATACACTCAGAGCCGCTGGGTATATCCCCGCAGTGATTTATGGCCCTGAAATGCAGAACCTCATTATCTCAGTCAACAAGGCTGAGTTTATGAAGCTGTACAAAAAATCATACCATGAAGCCTCTTTTTATAATGTCGTCATTGATGGAAAGAGCTATTTTAGCGTTATGAAAGAACGCCAGATTCATCCTGTAACCAGGGAATTTTTACACATGGATTTTATGGCAGTGCCAGCAGGCAAGACAATCGAATTTGATATTCCATTAAAGTTTGAAGGTGAAGCTATTGGCGTAAAAAGTGGTGGATTGCTTGACGTTGTGCATCACACGGTAAAGATTTCTTGCAAGATTGAGCAGCTTCCCGATGCTATTCATGTTGACATCAGCAATCTGGAACTGGGTCATTCCGTACATATCAAAGACTTACCCAAAGGCGCTTGGAACTACAAGGGTCATGCAGATGACGCTGTTGCGGTAATCCACGCCAAAAAGGGTGAACAAGCTCCCAAAGCAGACGCCTAACCTTGTAACCTTTCATGAAACTGGTAATTGGGCTGGGAAACATTGGAGATAAATATCATCTTACCAGGCACAATATCGGTTTTATGATTCTTGATAATCTGGTACATACCCGAGAAGGGAGCTGGTGTGAAGAGCGATACTATAGCTACTTCCGCTTTCGACAGACGATCTTCATTAAGCCCAAAACCTATATGAATTTATCTGTCAAAGCTCTTCTAGCAGCAGCACAAAAATGGTTTTTTGACGATGCTCTGATCGTTCATGATGATCTTGAGCTAGCTCTTGCTAATATCAGATTGCGGAATGGCGGTGGTGATGGTGGTCATAATGGGATCAAATCCCTGCTGTCTGCGCCATCTCCGTTTTCACTGCGCAGGATGAGAATCGGCATTGGAAAAAACGATGGTATCCCTGCTGAAAAGTATGTCTTACAGAAGTTTAGTGAAGAGGAGTTAAACGCCCTTAGTGCGTCCTCGAAGCTGTTTCAACAGCTTTTGATCACTTATGTACAAAGAGATTTCACCAGCATGCTGGATGAATATAGTAAATGGAAAAAAACCTATTCCGGTACATCCGAATCCGGAATCATTAGTCCAAAGGAGGATTAAATGACAAAAGATTATGAACTTATGGTGATCTATTCACCAAAGCTCAATCCCGACCTTGCTAAAGCAGCAAACGAAAAAGTTCTATCGATCATTACTGATGGCGGTGGAGAAGTAATTAAAGTGGATGATTGGGGCAAGAGAATTCTCGCCTACCCAATCAATAAAGTTAGTGAAGGTTATTACTTTGTTGATTACTTCCGCTTTGAGTCCCGCGAGATCAAAACCATCAAAAGACTCTTTAACATCAACGAAGACATTATTCGTACTATGATCGTTGTAAAAGACGAAAAATAGGAGGAACCCATGGCAGATATTAGAGTACCACGCTTGAACAAAGTAATGTTAAGCGGTCGTATCACTCATGATATTGATCTAAAGTACACCCCCAAAGGCACCCCGGTCGTCCGTTTTGTCGTAGCTGTAGACAAATCCTTCAAAGACGAAGCAGGAAATTGGCAAACTCAAGCTACATTCTTGGATGTAGTCGCATGGTCAAAGTGGGCAGAAAGTGTCAGTTCACATGCTCACAAAGGTACACCTGTAGTTATCGAAGGTAGAATCGAAGCTCGGTCTTATGTCGATGCCAATGGAAACAACCGCAAAGCCGTAGAAATCATTGCTGAATACATTCAGTTTTTGGAGTATAAAGGTAAACCCGAATCAGATAGTGGCAGTAACGACGTACCTCTTCCTGAAGAATACGGTACCGAACCAAGCACCACGGACGATGTCCCATTTTAGGAGATTAAATGAATCAGATAGACAAAAAGAAAAAATTCACCCGCAAGAAGTACTGCAAGTTCTGTGCAAACAAAGAGCTTGTGATAGACTATAAAAACATCGACATGATGCGCCAATACATTTCTGATGTTGGCAAAATTGAGCCAGCCCGTTTAACCGGTACTTGCAGTAAGCATCAGAGAAAATTGACTGCTGAGATCAAGCGCGCCAGGCAAATGGCACTTATCGCCTACGTAATCGAATAATGTTTCTTCCCATGCTTGCTCTGGGTGCCTTGTCCATGTTTTTTCCAATGCTTACCCTGATCTTAGGATTATGGTATTGCTCCAAAAACTTGGATATCATCGTACAGCATCCCTATAGGTTTATCCTGCCGATGTATCTGATTCCCATCTCCCTGGTGCTATTCACTAGGGACAATAGCTCAGTTCTGCTGAGTGCAGACGCTATAATTGGAGTCATCGTCCCTACCACGATCTTTGTGTTTGTGGTACGTAAGACCTATACACCGGATATCCTATATGCACTTTTGGGTGCTATCATAGTAATCTATGGCAGCTCTCGCTTGATGCTGTTCTCAGAGCAGCTATACAGCATCTTTGAGCAGGCAATGATTTCGGTACAAAATATACTACCAGCTCAGTATTCGGGTGTTAAGACCGAGAATACAATGGCTTTGATGAAGCTGTTTTACCCCGCAGTGTGGACATTGCAACTTATCATCGCCATGGTCATCGGGATTGCATTGTTCAATAGACAAATTGGGCTCCCACTTAGATTTTCAGATATGAGGGTCAACAAGTGGTATGGCTTAGTTATCATTCTTATCGCCCCCCTATATCTGAGTGAAGCTTGGCATCCACAAATGTGGAACATGCTAGTAGCATATTGTATCCTACCCATGTTGCAGGGTGTAAGCGTGATGATCGCAAAACTCTCGCGTATCATCAGTAACCCCCTACTTAATGTCTTAATAGTTCTGATATTGTTGGCAAATTCCATATCATACATCATGTTTACACTATTGGGAGTTGCCGATCAATGGCTCGATTTTAGAAAAACAAACACTGGAGGAATATCCAATGAAAGTAATCATGCTTGAAAACATAGAAAAAGTCGGCATCAAAGGTGATGTCGTAAATGTCAAACGCGGCTTTGCCAGAAACTATTTGGTACCAAAACAATACGCCATTTATGCCACACCTGCAAATCTCGCAAAACTAACTGTGATCAAAGAAAACTTGGCTCAGCAAGAACAAAAACGCTTTGAAGAGCTAAAAGTTCTTGCCGAAAAACTGAACTCTGCTTCTTTGGTTTTCGTGCGCAAAGTTGACGAGAACGAACACATGTTTGGTTCTGTCTCCGAGATAGATATTGTCCATGAGCTACATGCCAAGGGAATAGACATTCACAAGAGCTTGGTGATCTTGGACAAACACATCAAAGAATTGGGTGAGCACCATGTGTCAATCAAATTGCACAAAGATTTGGTAGCTAGCCTCAAACTACAGGTTGAAAAAGAACAAGAATAATTTGGGAGGTTCCCATGAACGATACTTGGTTCAACGCTAAGAAGATCATTAGTCTGATACTCTTCATAGCAGTGTTTTCACTGATGGGACTGGCTACAGGAAAACCAGTCATGATTCTTGCCTATGCTGCTTTTTTCTTGGCTGTGTCTGGCATGTTCTACAACATGTCAAAAAAACGTCAGAGACACTCAGAAGTGAGCGAAATCATCAACCCAAAAGTTAAACAAGCGATTGGCGGAATCCTCCTATTGCTTGCCATCGTCCTACCCATTCTGTTAGTTACACGTACGAATCTGGTAAACCTGCCTGTTCTCAATATCGGTGTCTCGGCTCTCATTATCCTTATCACAATTTTGTTCATCGGGCTCGCTCTCTTTGCTGCCCACTTGATCAATGTAAAGGGTAAAGATGTTCTGGGCTATCTTATCCTGATCGCCATTTCTGCTCTTCCTGGAATAATAATGGCAGGGATAGACCGCACCACAACCGGTATCGGATCCGTATATTATATCGCACTTGCGGTTATGATCTTGGCGGTAAACGGATTTAAACTCTACCGAAACCAAGAATAACAGATCATACCATTATTGTAAGGTTATTCGGAGTACCTGCATAGTATGCCGAATAACCTTTTTTTGTAAATATGGCTTGGCAAAATGTCAATTCCCTGTTCGTGAAGCTCGTTCACGAATTTGCCGGTGAGAAATACCGCGATTTTGTACGCATCTATATGGCTTGGAAACCTACTGTTGGTGAACTTCTGGCTGAAAAATCTCAACCCTGCAAATACGAAAATGGAGTTCTCTTCGTAAAAGTAAAGAATAATGTTTGGATGCAGGAACTAATCTTGCTTAAGACAAGCATCATCACCAAATACAAGATAGAAAGGAATATCAAAATAGACCAGATAGTCTTTTTGATTGGATAAACTATGAGACGAGTATTGATCGCACCCTCAATCCTCTCTGCCGATTTTGGCTCTTTGGAAAAGGAGCTACAGAGCTTGAGAGTTGCCGGAGCAGATATCATCCATCTCGATATTATGGATGGGCATTATGTCCCAAATCTTACCTTTGGCTATCCCATTGTCAAGCGCATCAGTGAACTTACGACACTGGACTTGGACGCCCATTTGATGGTTACAAACCCCCAAGATTACATTGAGAGACTTATCTCTATAGGTGTCAAGTGGATCAGCTTTCACCAAGAGACCGTCTTTCATTCTCACAGATTGGTAAAGCAAATCCAATCCCTTGGTTGCAAGGTTGGTATCGCTCTAAATCCTGCAACTCCTGTTCACAGCTTGGAAGCCATTTTGCCAGAACTGGATTACGTCTTGTTGATGAGCGTAAATCCCGGCTATTCTGGACAAAGCTTCATCCCCTCTGTTTTTTCCAAGATTGAGCAGTTGAGACAGCAGTACAAATACCAAGGCTATATCCAAGTCGATGGTGGAGTATGCGATACCAACGCCAAAGACCTGATTTGCTATGGAGCAGACATTCTTGTCTCTGCCTCCTATATCTTTTCATCAACCGATTACAAACACGCTATTAACAACCTCAGAGACTTATAACGGAGTATAATACATGTTCAATTCCCTTACCGATAAACTGGAAAAAGTATTTAAGAATCTACGTGGGATGGGCTATCTCACAGAACAAAACATCAAAGACAGCATGCGCGAAGTGCGCATGGCTCTCTTGGAAGCAGATGTAAACTTTAAAATCGTAAAAAACTTCGTAGCGGAAGTCGAAAAACGCTCCATGGGTCAAGAGGTTCTCAAGTCTCTCACTCCCGGACAGCAGGTAGTAAAAATCGTCCACGAAGAACTGATCCATCTAATGGATACTGAAGGGTTTGAGCTAAAAGTTTATAACAACAAGTTAACCAAAATCATGCTCGTAGGGTTGCAGGGCTCTGGAAAAACCACTGCCTGTGCCAAACTCGCACTCCACCACCGCAAAAAGGGCATCAAACCGATGATGGTAGCTTGCGATGTTTACCGTCCCGCTGCCATTGAACAGCTCAAGATATTGGGAAAACAGATAGATATTCCTGTAGTAAGTGAAGACAGCAAAGATGTAATCCAGATTGCTGAATCCGCATTAAAACAGGCAGATAAAGAACTCATAAACCTGATAATCTTTGACACTGCCGGCAGATTGCACATCGATGAAACTATGATGAATGAAGTAGAGCGGCTCAAAAAGCATGTGAAACCAGATTATATCTTTTTCGTAGCGGATTCTACCACAGGTCAAGATGCCGTTACCATCGCCAATGAATTTCACAAGCGTCTTGATTTTGATGCCGTAATCCTCACCAAGCTGGATGGCGATGCCAGAGGTGGCGCAGCTTTGTCTATCAAAGCTGTTACCGAAAAGCCGGTTGCCTTTGTGGGTACTGGCGAAAAGCTCTCCGATCTGGAAATGTTCCATGCCGATCGTATGGCTTCGCGCATCTTGGGGATGGGAGACGTGCTCTCCTTTATCGAAAAAGCGGAAGCTATGATGGATCAAGAAGAAGAGATGAAGCTTGCCAAGAAGATGCTCAAAAACCAATTTACCCTCAATGACTTTCTCAAACAAATGCAGAGCATCAAAAAAATGGGACCTCTCGATTCTCTGGTTAGGATGATCCCCGGTATCGGCTCAAAGCTTCCCTCCGATGTCAAGATAGACGACAATGCCCTCAAGCACGTAGAAGCCATCATCCAATCCATGACCCATAGGGAAAGGGAAAAACCGGATATTCTCAATGGCAGCAGAAGACTACGCATTGCCAAGGGTAGCGGAAGAACGGTAACCGAGGTCAACCGCCTTATCCGCCAATTTGAAGATATGAAAAAAATGATGAAGAGATTCACCAGCGGAAAAGGCATGAAAGGTATGCCAAACTTCCCAGATTTCCCCATGCAATAATTTACCCCATCCAAGGAGTTTTTATATGAAACGATTGATCATCTTACTACTGCTCAGCTTGGTGGCTTTTAACCTATTAGCGAGCCAGACGGTAAATGTTGGCTCTGGCATCAATGCCTTCCGCGTGCTGAGCTCTGATGATAATGAAACACGCATCGAATTTGGTGTAGGTAGCTTTGACAAGCGTGCTGTACAAATCGATGGTAAAGAGTTTTTTCACCTTTTACTAAAGGGCGAAGGAATCAGCCAAGACAAAGGCAATCCCGAGCTTCCTGTATTCAACCGCAGTATCATTATTCCCAATACTGCAAGGATGAACATCGAAGTCTATGATATCCAGTTTACGGATTTACTACTGCCAATAGCTCCCTCCAAAGGTGTAATCACCAGAGACATAAATCCCGCAAGTGTCCCCTATACCTTTGCAAATGTCTATGATGAAAATCTCTTCTTCCCGTCTAACATCGCCTCTCTGAGCGAGCCTTATATCATGAGAGATTTTCGTGGTATCACCATTCAAACTACCCCCTTTGCCTACAACCCTATCAGTAGGACACTAAGGGTCTATCATTCATACAAAATCCGTGTCTTTAATTCCGGTACAGATACCGTCAATACTCTCTTGTCGAGCAGAAGCTCCATATCCAGAGCTTTCTTGCCCATATATGAGAACCACTTTATCAATTTTAATACTCATCGCTATACTCCTGTGAGCGATACCTTTGGCAAGCTCTTGGTTATTTCACATGCCAACTATCTCACCCAGATTGCACCCTATGTAAACTGGAAGAAACAAAAAGGTATCGAGACCGAACTCGTTTCTTTTTCCACCATCGGGACCACAGCAGCTCAACTACAGACCTATATTCAAAATCGCTATAATGCCGATAATAGCATTACCTATATCCAGCTCGTAGGAGACGCTCCACAGATTCCTACCCTTACCTCTGGTGGCGGGGGATCGGATCCCAGCTTTGCTTTGGTAGCAGGAAGCGACTATTATCCAGATATCTTCATCGGACGTTTTTCAGCAGAGACCACTGCTCAAGTAAGCACCCAAGTAAACAAAAGCATTAGCTATGAAAGAGACCGTACTACAGCCGATACATGGCTATCTAGAGCTACCGGAATCGCCTCTTCCGAAGGTGGCGGTTCACAAGGCGACAATGGTGAATCCGATATTCAACACATGAACATCATCCGCACAAAGCTCCTAAACTATGGCTACACAACAGTTGATCAAATATATGATCCCGGTGCTTTGGCTTCCATAGTTACCACAAACGTCAATGCCGGCAGAGGATTTATGAATTATGTCGGGCATGGTTCGGATACCTCATGGGTAACAACAGGATTTAATAATACCAATGCCACAAACCTTACAAATGCCCACATGACACCGGTAATCATGGATGTTGCCTGTGTAAACGGCAATTTCGTATCCCTCACCTGTTTTGCCGAAGCTTGGCTAAGGAATGCCAATGGCGGTGCCGTAACCATGTATGCCAGCACCATCAACCAATCTTGGAATTCACCCATGCGTGCCCAAGACGAATTTACCGATCTACTTACAACAGAATCCAAATTCACCGCTGGTGGTCTATATTATAATAGCTCCTGCAAAATGATGGATATCTATGGCAACACCAATGGCTCTGATGGTGTCAATATGTATCGCACTTGGACTATCTTTGGCGATGCATCACTATTAGTAAGATCAAAAACCCCCACATTGATGACGGTAACTCATCCCAGTTCAATCATTGTCGGTACTTCTACGGTCAATGTATCTACGGGAACTCCAAACGCCTTGGTTGCTCTTACTCACAATAAT
>Ga0116204_1000309_pt1 | contig 27098 bp, 21 predicted proteins | sample LakKivwa52mmetaG_FD_94481 | JGI IMG/M metagenome (GOLD analysis project Ga0116204, IMG submission 94481) | Anoxic lake water microbial communities from Lake Kivu, Rwanda to study Microbial Dark Matter (Phase II) - Lake Kivu water 52m metaG | ecosystem: Environmental > Aquatic > Freshwater > Lake... | reverse complement strand
CAAAATTCAGATATCCGTTCAGATCAATGCCCAGTTGCGGATCGTTGGCGCCTTCTGCTGCAGACACATCCAACCCGTTATCAACAAAATGGATGGACTTGATCTGATTGACGGGCAGTACTCGCCTTAAGTCAATTTCTCGAATAACCTTGTCGAAGGCATTGGTTATTTTGATCTCACCAATTCGCACGTTGCCGCTTGTCATCAGGGGATCAAAGCGCAGTTCGTAAATCGGTGCATTCGGCATCTTGAATCGATAGGGGCGGAGAGCTTCCTGATGGATCGCGTCCATTTGCAGTGAGTGTTTTTCGCTCAGTCCCTGACCTAGATCATAATAGACCTGAGCGGTGCTGTTGACAGTAGAACTCATGGCGACCTCAAGAAAAAGGGAATCCGCATCGTCATACCAGATCCAGCAGCGCCAGCCGAAAAACACCAGGGAAGCAATGATGATCGTCATGACAACTTTGTCTCTCACATGGAGCCCGACATAGATGAGTAAGCAGGCAACGAGGAATAATCCCAAGAATGCCAGGAAGAATCTGCCGGCAAATAGGAACAGCGTATGGTAATTTTTCACGAAGAGGGGGGCTTCAAGACGGATTCTAACTTGGGGATCGTTTGCCCCTTCTTGAATCTGAATATCGGCTTTTTCATCGGATATCGCCAATGTCGCAATCTGTTGGAGGGGCTCGAGTTGATGCAGGCTTAGGCGCTTTACCGGATTGCGGGAACCATCCAGGATTTCCATTTTATAGACAGGGATGACGTTATCCTTGGCAAATGGCGGATCCCATCTCAGGTTGAGGAGGGGTTTGTTTGGCAATTTAAATAGGTAATCAATGACTTGCCCGTCCCTCCTGATGGGAGCGGATACGGCTTGTGTACTGTTGAATCCCCTGCCGGTATCATAAAAGAGTTCAGCGATGCCCTTCTGGGATGATTTCAGGGAAACGGACAGATAAAAGGAATTGGCGTCTTCATAAGAAATCCCCGCTCTCCATATGCATATGATGAAAATCACCACCAGCGCACAGAGACACGACCTGAAAAGCTGACTTCGGAAGGGAAGAGCCATCATCCATTTTTTCATATTTTTAATCCTTTGCGAAATCTTTGAATGTATTTCCGCAAGAGATTACAAATATTCAGAAAGAATTCTTGCATCGATACATCCAAAATCCCTGATAAAAAACCGCGTTTCAATCGATGGAAAATTTTTGAAGAGTAAAATCCTCACGATCCCTCGTCAAGTGGGGACTGTAGAAGGGATCATTCCGAATCCACTCTGTCCATCTCTCATTCATCAGGTCCGCTTCTCGCCTCAGTCGAGTCCGGTTTTCTCCGGAACGGTCTGAGCCGCGGCTTCCCGATTCGTGGTGGTACAGGCGCGCCTGAGGCAACACCACGTTGTGGTAGCCTTTTTTCAGCAACCGAAGACAAAAATCCACATCATTATAGGCCACACTCAGCCGTTCATCCAGCCCGCCCGTCTCAAGATAAAGACGCTTCCTGATCATCAGACAGGCACCGGTCACGGCCGCATAATTGTATACGACGAGCAGTCGTCCGAAATAACCGGGACTGTCGGCCGGCATGCCCTTGTGACCGTGGTTCGCCGGCCCCACAATGCCGAGAATGAGCCCGGCGTGCTGGATCCTGTCGTCCGGATAGAGAAGAAAAGCGCCCACGGCGCCGACGCTTGGCCGCCCGGCCTGCCCCGCCATCTCCTCCAGCCAGGCCGGGGCAATGATCTCCGTATCATCATTCAGCAGGCAGATCAGATCACCCTCGGCGTGACGGACCCCCTCGTTATTCAGACGGGAAAAATTGAAGGGGATATCCAGACGGAGGAGACGGATCTGGTCCGGCGCCTCCTGCCGCCAGCGGTCGAACAGATCCCTGGTTTCCGGCTTCTTGCTGCCGTTATCGATAAGAATCAGATCGAAATTCCGATAGGTTGTCTTGGAGAAAATCGAGCGCAGACAGCGATCGAGGCAGGCGGCATTATCACGCGTCGGGATCAGGATGGTAATTTTAGGATTGCCATGGACGGGATAATGCACGAGATATTGGCCGGGATAACCTGCAACATGCGCCACACACCCTCCCTCGGCGCGCCGGTCCAGGGCTTCACCGATGGCCTTGAGTCCCGAAACATAGGCGTAATTCTTCGAGCCGTGGGTCAGGGCTGTGGAACCCTTGAGGGTCCGCCAATGGTAAAGGACTCTGGGGATATGATGGATTCGCGTCGTCTGTTCCGTGAAACGCAGGACGAGATCGTAATCCTGGCTGCCTTCGAAGCCGATCCGGAAACCGCCGATTTTCCGGATCAATTCGGTCCGATAGACGCCCAGATGACAGGTGTACATATGGGACAGGAGCGTGTCCGGCGACCAGTCCGGCTTGAAGAAGGGGGAATGCCGCTCCCCCTCTTCGTTGATCTTGTCCTCGTCGCTGTAGATCATGTCCATATCGGGATGACGGTTCAGGAGGACAGCGTTTTCATAAAGGGCGTCAACGGACAGCTCGTCGTCGTGATCGAGCAGGGCGATAAATTCCCCGCGTACCATTTCCAGCGCCGTGTTGGAACAAGCAGCTATGTGACCGTTTACCTTCCGGAAGACGACCCGGATGCGCGGATCCCGGGCGGCATATTCCATCAGGACCTGTCGCACGAGAGGCATTGTGGAGGCATCATCGGCAATACAGAGTTCCCAATGGGGATAGAGCTGCGCTATCACCGAATCGAGACACTTCCGGAGCCAGCGCTCATCTATATTGAAAACAGGAACGATGATCGAAAAGACCGGCTGATATGACAGGATGGGTATCTCGGATAGAATGCGCGTCTGATCATCTGGGGTCAAACAGTGCTGCTGCAGCCAGATTTCATAAACGTTTTTCGGATAACGGCCTTCCTGCATACCGGACTGCACATAATGCACCAGCGGGTTGATTCCTGACTCGACGACATCCGGATTCATGCGGGTGTAGTAATCCGTGTCGAACAGGGGGCCGGGATTGAGTCCCCGTTTACTCCCTTCTTCGAGATAGTGGGACAGGGGATTGAGTCCCGATGCGGCCACATCAGGATATTCCTTGAGATAATAGGCCGTATCAAACAGGGGATGGGGTTTTCTTCCCTCCCGGGCGCCGAATTTGACATAATGGACGAGGGGATTCATCCCCGAGGCGTCCACATCGGGATTTTTCAGCAGATAGTAATCGGACTGAAAAAGAGGGTGCGGATTTCGCCTTTCCCAGGCCCCCTGCTGAAGGTAATGAACCAGCGGATGGAGACCTGTCTTGGCGATTTCCGGATTTTTCATCAGATAATAGGCAGTATCGAAGAGCGGGCTCGGACTTCTTCCGTCTTTGGCACCGTCAGTCAGGTAATGGGCGAGCGGATTCACTCCCGCCGCAGGGACATCGGGATATTTCTTCTGGTAATAGTCCGTATCGAACAGGGGATGGGGATCGAGTCCCGCACTTACTCCCATTTCTATGTAATGGGCCAGCGGATTGACAGATGTTTCTCCCAGACCGGTATTCTGGCCCCGATAAAATGCTGTGTCAAACAAGGGATTTGGATCCAAACCCTTTTTCACACCCCTGGCAAGATAATGGGCCAAAGGATCCGTAGCCCGTGCCCCGATTGATGCAATTCCCTGGTAAAAAGAGCGATCAAACAGAGCAGAGGAATCCAGTAAAAGGTAATGACGAATGAATTGCAGAGGATGGCAGACCCGGAAAAATGCGATCCAATAAAGCAATTTGCTAATTTTGAATGCTATTTGTAGATATCGCTTCATGAACCATGAATCTTTTCAGACCTGAAAAGCATCCCCAAAACCCTCATGGGTTTGGTGATCCGCCATGAGCGGGATTGGACAATTTCTTTTACATCTGCCTCTCTTTTTGCAATTACTTCCCGCAAGTGTCGGATCTCATCATCACGGGCTTTAAGTTCATTACTGCGTTGCAGGAGCTCAGCCTGTGTTTTTCCAAGCATATCATTTTTATAATCCAAGATGTCATGAAACACCTCATGTCCGACTGAAATGAAATTCAGCCGGATAATCAGTTTCGTCGGATGTTCTATCCCGACAGAAGAAAATAATATATAGGGATCTGTGGTTTCAAAGATGAGGTTGTTCTCTTTTGCATAGAGGGCATTGCTTTGAAAATCTTCAATTTCACGAGAGGTTCCGTCTTCCTCATACATGTGGATCGTCTTGAGATGAATGGACGCCGGCGCATTGATGGGATCGAATCGGCATTGCCGTATTCCGCGGTAATTGCTGAGGTCAAACTCGATGACCTTTTGATCCGTAAAAATGATTTTCCTTAGGACCTGGTGGTGATTGAATCCCAGACCGGTATCCAGGTAGAGTTCCGCTACACGGAAATGGATCTGGATATCGGCTATGTGCCGGTAGAGATCCTGATGATTCAGACAGGCATGAAGCCTCATGAAGAAGCCCTGCTCCTCGTCCATGGTATGGACCATCGACACTTCCCGAAGACGGTAATAGAAATGGATCTTCGGAATTCTGTATACCTTCAGGCCCCGATGGATGAGGGAGAGCCAGAAATCCCAGTCTTCCCAGCCATAGACCATATTCACATTATAACCGCCGACAGCCTCCCAGTCCACCTTCCTAAACAGGGCGGAGCAGAAAATCAGATTGTGATTCAAGATCTTATCCAGAGAATATTCCGGAAGTTCCCATCTCCCTCCCCTTACTCCGAAATAGGATGCCTCGCAGTAGACAATGCCGATCTCCGGGTGCCTATCGAGGACCCGGACCGCATCCTCCAGATAACCCTTACCGATTTTGTCATCGGCATCCAATGGGAGAATGTAGACACCCTGCGCTTCTCGTATCCCGGTGTTTCGGGCCGCGGAAAGCCCCTGATTTTCCGTACGGATCACTCGGGCTTTAGGCCATCCATAATCCTCGAGTATTTTGACGGTTTCCATATCCGTAGAGCCGTCATCGACCACCAGGATCTCAAAATCCTGAAACGTCTGGGCAAGAACGGAGTCGACGGCCTCCTGTAAATAGGAACCCTGGTTAAAGCAGGGTATAACAACACTTACCTTCGGCATATGCCCTCCTTCAAAATCCGTTTAACTTTTTGAGGAAATACGCATTTTTTCTACATTGTCGTTTTTCATGCAACACCTTTCAGCATAAGCCAGAAAGCAGGTCTTTTAGACTGGAGGAATAACGCGGCGCCACTGACAGTCGTCTCCACAGATTTGCCGAAGACGAGAGCTGTTGCTTCCATATCGTTAGAACCAGCACCGGAATCCCAACTGACCCGAACCTCAGCCGGTAGCTCGACCTGGCCCTTGATGATCACCTGAGACGGCAGATGCCACGATGATTTCCAGACGAAGTAGAAAAGGAAGACAAAAAAGACGGCAAGAAAGACGAGGTGTTTTTTCATCTTTTTAATTCTGAAACAGATCTTATCATTTGATTCTTATCTTCAATGTCTCGGAGAAGATCGAGCCAGCCTTTTTCTGCCTGACGGACCAGCTCTCTGGATCGCTCCCGTAATTTTTCTGAAGAGAAATGAGGGGCTGCATGCAAAAGGCTAAGAATCCTCTGTGCGAGGGGACGGATGTCTTCTGTCACAGAAACGGCAAATTCCGACAGCGCAGGTCCCAGGACTTCCTCGAGGCCCGTCCCCCGGGAGACTACCACCGGACAGCCCATCGAGAGAGCCTCCAGACAGACAATGCCAAAAGGCTCCCAACGGGATGGGAATACAGCGACAGTGGCTTTTTTAAAATAATTCCGAATTTGATCATGACTGACCTGTTCGAGAAAGGAAATCGCCCCGATATACTTTTCCGGAATCCGGGTTTTCCAGAATTCCAGGAAAGTCGATCCATATTCGTTCCAGTAACAGTCCCGACCGATGAAAACGATTCGGGGAATCGCTATATCCATTTGGTCGGCGATCTCAAAATAGGCCTTCAGCAGCAGATCGGCGCCCTTCATCCTGTCCAACCTGCCGACAAAAAGAATAAGCGATTCAATGGGATTTTCCCGTATCTCCGCTCTTAAAGGAAATCGATAACCGGCAGGGTTCTTTTCATCAACGCGCAGTTCCTGCGGTTCGTCGTGCATCTCTGTCTCTTCTGGACGGAATAGATCGAGATCGACAAGATTCGGTATCATCAGCGCGGTTTTGCGGATTCCCAAGCGCTGGCGTATTTCCTCCCAGGCAGAGACCGTCGGAGAAACGATCCACGGGGCCAGGTGGACGCAGAGGTCCTCCATGGCAAGAAGCGTTTTTATATGCGGAAGATCAAAGAGTGAAGGGGAGGTTCTTTCTCTCTCTCCCTCACGAACCGAGATGACCTCGTGGTTCATCCCGTTGATCGTCAGAAGAAATACCGTGCTGTCATAAGCACCGGCCCCCGATCGCAGCAGGAGAAAGAGCCCCTCGGCATTAAAGTCTGCGAATATGACCAAATCCGGCCGGATCCCCGGGTAGATCTCATCAAAACGCTTGGCGACCTCCTCCGCATAGACGAAATGTTGCGGCAGCCCTGTTTGGACTGGCGACCTCTCGACAAAAGAGAGGGGGACCTCCCCGTAATGGGATCTGTAAAGCGCCTCGTCATAATTTTCCGGCTTCCGGGTCAGTAAACTGACTTGGTGGCCATGACGCTTAAAGAAAGCGGCAAGGCTTTTAAATTGAGTGCCGATCCCTCCGTAGTGGAACGGCACTAGTTCGCTGGTTACAATAAGGATGCGCTTTTCCGGCATAAAATAAGATTTAAGGGATGACTTCAACCAAAATTCCCAGGAGGGTCTGAAACCTGGGAGGGAATCTTGCTGTATTGAAACTGGAACGGATAGTAAATCAGATACCAGATAGGGTGCGTTTCATCCCGCAGCGACTCGAAATGCATAGCCAGTTCAATCAGATCCATGATTTCCTGTGTCTCGATCTGCTGGGTGTTGTTGACGGTATAATGGATCGTGTACCCTTCACCGCCCTTGAGGATGTTCCGGAAACGGACATCGACCACAATCCGGTCACCAGACTTGAGAACAGGAAAGGCAAAACAGGATTCAAAGGATGTCGCATGAGTGATCTCGATGCCGTTCCGGTTGCGGATCAGGACGCAGCAGTTGAGAAAATCGATCTCCTTATAGCATTCGATATAGGCCCGAACCGTGATCCATTCGTTGAAACGGAATGCCATGGCCGGCTCCCCCTGCTGATTGATCAGTTCCATGGCCATTATACGGGCGCCGCCCGTGCCGTAACGGTAAGGTCGCACACGTTCCGCAAAGGCAGGATCCACTTTGAATACCGCACCGGCACAGGTTCCATCCGGCCATCCCGAATTACTGTCGGAGGTGGGCTGATTCCCGTATTTCGCAAAACCGGCCTCAACCGTGTCTCCCGGGTCGTGACCAGCAAGAATCAAGTCTTGATTCCGCGGGGAGCTACCCTGTTCCACATTCAGTAACTCGCCTGCAGGGGGTTCGCATTCCGGCGATGCCCGATAGATGAGCTGTCTCATGTCCTTCAGGTATCGATCGGTGACGCTTAGGGCATCGCCCATCATCTTGACCGCGCCGTTCTCGAGATAGATGGCCCTCCTGCAGAGATTCGTCACGGACGATGTATCATGGCTGACATAGATCAGCGTCACACCGCTTTCGATCATCTTTTTCATCAACAATGTGCACTTGGACTGGAAAAATATGTCTCCTACGGCCAGGGCCTCATCGACAACGAGGATCTCCGGATCGACCTTTGTGGCTACCGCAAAGGCCAGTCTGACGAACATCCCGCTGGAGTAAGTCTTCATGGGCTGATGGATGAAATCTCCGATATCGGCAAAGGCCAGGATGTCATCCGCTTTTGTATCCATCTCTTCCCGGGTAAAGCCCATGATGGTACCGCTGAAATAGATATTCTCCTGTCCGGTCATGTCCGGATTGAAACCAATCCCTAACTCTAGGAGTGCCGACACTTTCCCTCTGACCTCCAGGGTACCGGCAGAAGGCGTCAGGACGCCGGCTATGATCTTAAGCAGGGTCGATTTTCCCGATCCGTTCTTTCCGATGATCCCGAATGTCTCACCCTTCCTGATCTCGAAACTTACATCCTTCAGGGCATAAAAATCATGATGATAGCGCCTGCGGAAGGGATGGAGGGATTCCTTTAGACGGTCTATCGATCTGTCGTACAGTTTATAGACTTTGGAGAGGTGATGAGCGCGAATGGCAATATCATTGCTGCCGTCAGAGCCTTCGCGACCAAGTTCCGAATCCATGATATCTGACTGCGTTTTCATCATCACTCCGATATCATTCCGTTACAGCACATCGGCAAAGTGCGGCCTCAGCTTGATAAAGATGATCGCCCCCAGAATAAAAATGATGCCGGTGAGGATCCAGAAATAGAGCGTCCAGTGGGGATATTCCCAGAACCAGATCCCGGAAATGAAGCTGTTGCGGTAACCCTCGGTGATGTAAAAGACGGGATTAAGCTTCATCAGGGGTTGGTACTGCTCCGGCACCATGTTGATGCTCCAGAGAATGGGTGTAAGCCAGAAGCCGAACTGGAGGAGCATGGCCACGACCTGCCCTACGTCCTTCACGAAAATGACAAGAGAAGAAGTGATCCAGGACAATCCCACCACCAGGACGATCGAAGCAAAAAGATAATAGAACATCTGGAGATTGCACCATCGCGGTGTGTAGCCGTATGCAAGAAAGGCCAGGAAAATGAAAACAATAAAAAAAAGATGGATGAAAAGCGCCGAGAGGATCTTGATAATGGGAATCACGCTTACCTTGAAGACGACTTTCTTCACCAGGTAACTGTAATCGAGAATCGAGTTTGTGGCGTTACCGAGACTCTCTGAAAAGAAAAACCAGGGAATAATCGCGACGATCAGCCAGAGGACGAAGGGATATTTTCCCACAGGGGGTACCTTGAAGCCGACGTCAAATACGAACCAGATCAGGAGGATTGTAATTGTCGGTTGAACGAAAGCCCAGAGGAAGTTCAGATAAGAGCCAAGGTATTTGGACTGGATGTCGCGACGCGCGAGGTTAAAGACCAGGCTCCTGCTTTTGAACAAGGTGACGACAAAACGCAGGAAAAGAAGAGTCCAATCTTTGATTCTGTTCATGTGTCCCTTACCGTCATCTCAAGGGGAATCATCATTATTTCCGTTCCGTTGATCATTTTCCCTCTTTAAGTCCTCCTATGAATTCAGTCAGGGCCTCCTGCCAAGGCCGGATCGAAATGCCGAAAACCCGCCGGATTTTCTCCTTGGACAGGTAAGAATTAGCGGGTCGTAAAGCTTTGGTGGGATACTGTTCGGTCGTGATGGGAAGGAGTCGGATCTCTCGATCGAGGAGATGATGCTTCCCGGCCAGTTCCAGAATCAGGGAAGCAAATTCAAACCAGTTCGTCCTGCCTTCGTTTGTAAAGTGGAAAGTCCCATATTCAAGGGTGTCCCTTTTAATGATCTGCAGGATAGCCTCGGCCAAATCACCGGCAAGGGTGGGACTACCCCACTGATCGGCGACAACCCTCACTTCATCCCGCTCCCGAAACAGCCGGAGCATGGTCCGGACAAAATTGTTGCCATTAGGGCCGTAGAGCCAGGCCGGCCGCAGAATGACGTGGCTGTCAATATTTCCCCGGATATAAATCTCTCCCTGCAACTTGCTGCGGCCGTAAATTCCCGACGGATTCGGGGTATCCGTTTCCAAGTAAGGCCCCTCCTTCCGTCCATCAAAAACATAATCCGTGGAAATATGAAGCAATCGAGTTTTTTTCAGGCGGGCCGTCAGGGCAAGGTTCCGGACCCCCTCTGCATTGATCCGAAAGGCCTGTTCCGGCTCATCTTCTGCCAGATCTACAGCCGTATATGCGGAGCAATTGACAATCCAGGAAAGAGCCAATGGATCTGAAAACGCGCTCAATGCCTGCCTGTCTGTAATATCCACATCCAGATCCGTGGCGACATGTTCCAGTCCGCACATCTGCAGGCGGCGGTGTACCTCTGAGCCCAGCATTCCTCTATTGCCGACCAGCCAAATCATCATCGGCACTCCCGGAGATTCATTAGGGTCTCACGGTACTGATTCTTCAAAAATAACAAACCCTTCATGAAAACCTCCGAAGTAAATTATGCCTTATGCCCTATTGAATTCAGGGTGTTTCGATACACCCAAACGATTGAAAAAGCAATTGCCAATGCGCTGACGGCGCCGGTCAATATCCATGCAATGATGGTTATTAGCGTCAAGCGCGGCGCCGGACCGAGCCGGCTCAGATACAAAATGGGGTCTTCTGCCGCCTCTGTCGTCTCTACAGTCACCGTTTTCCCGTCATAATGAAGCGATTTGATATCGTTGGCCGCCGTCAAAGAATCGAGGGGCACGGTAAAAGGTTTTTCTTTCTGATACTTGATAATGATTTCATGAATTATTATCTTTGCAGGTGATCGGCTGGGATCAAAACGAAGACTATAAAGATTAGTCCCGGTCATACTAAAATCTAAAACGACCGCCGTGTCCGGCTGATAAATAACCTTTCTGCTGGAATCCTTCTCATTGAACCCCTTACCGTTATCATAGAAGAGTTGTGTTTCCGATGGCATCGAAGATTCAATCGTCATGATGACTTGATGGAAAGGAGGATTAGTCTGGCTTATGAAGTATCCGAGGATACCTCCGGTCAGAGCAGACACAAAAAAAAGAAGGCAATGTTTACGTGTTTTCATCCCGCCCGCCGGTATAGAAAGAGAGTCCTGCCGTTTTCGAGAGTCGTGGATTCGACAAACCGGAACACCTGTTCAAAGCTCGAGCGAAACGCGGCCTCGTCATAGGGAAGATGCTCATCCACCCGGTTGCGCAGGAGTTTTTGGACCATCGGGTCGCCGGGGGGAACAAACTCCACCAGGACATGCTCGGTGAGACCGTATAACCACCGGGCCACCATCTCGAGAGGAACACCGCTCGAGAGGACCAGGTGATGGATCAGGGCCAGCGCCATGACGAGATCCGCCGGACCGCGGTCTCTGAGGGCGAACCGTTCACACCCGTCCCAGCCGAGTCCGGGGGAGGGGTTCGCCAGATCCATGACGAGGGGGAGGATGTTCTTGATCCCCTTCGTGCCTGTGGTCTTTCCGTAGAGAAATTCCGTACAGGCGGGATCGCCGTCGATGCTCACCACAAACGCCCCCCGGGACGCGGCCCTTTCCGAAAATTCCCCTGTATTCGCCCCTAGGTCCCATACCATTCCCGGGTTGATCTGTTCCACCACCCGTTCCACGTACGCGGCCTTACGGTTCACATCCCCGCTGTCGTAGGTCCGGATATCGGCATACCTTGCCCAAATAGTGGAGGATCGCCTCCACCGTATCCCCGATACCGTCCTTCTCAGTGAACGAATCAGGCCTATCAGGCCATTGTCGCTCAACTTCGGCTTCTTCGTCTGGTCCGATCTCCCGATATCCTCCTTGCGGTCCGTAGCCGCCTGAAATCGCGCATGGAGGAGAAGATGCATGAAGAGTCCTGGCATATAGCGCCTCCGCAGGGGGATCATGCCGGCAGCCAGATCAAGAGGATAGCCGTCTATGTAAGCACGCCAGAGGGAGAGGGTCCTGACATCTCTGTACGCTGCAAGGGCGAGGGGGGCGAGGAAATGGGAACAGAACTGCCTGTAGGCGACCCACGGGCTCTCGGGGACGCCCTTCCCGATGGAAAGGGTATCGATCAGGCGCAGGCCGCTCCCGTCGTACTGGATATTGAAGGCGCTCGCGTCGCGCAACCAGAACCCTTCGGGGAGGATCCGTTCCATGATATCGAGGTGCAGGAGCGCCGCGTCCTTGAGGAGGGAAAAGGGCCACTCCCACGGATAGCTGACTATGGGGAGGCGGGGGTGGCGCAGACAGTATACCGCTCCAGGGGGAATATCACCCCCTTTTACCTCCTCGTGGGGGATGAGCAGGCCTCCTTCGATGAGCCGTTCATGGATCCCGGCATCCCGCGCGACCTCAAAATCTTTCGCTCCCGCCTCGAAGACGCTCCGGTAGATTTGTCCATCCCTTGTAAAAACATGTCCTGAAGGATCTCTGAAAGACCCTGAATCACTTGTCACCCGGACCATGCACCTTTTCCCTGCTAAAAAACGATTTAAATCGCTTCCAGAAGATACCAACAGACGCACCTGCAATTGCTACAACCGCGATCACGGCTTGCACGATCATGCTCCCCGTCCCCGGATCGAGATACGCACACGCGGGCGCCGTAAATACCAGGGAGAGAAAGAGTGCCATTCCTGATATACTCAAAATCCAATATACATTCATCTAACCTTCATCCTTTGCAATATCAAAATAAAAACGGTCCGATCCCTTTATTCTTCATGGGTGAAGACCTCAACGCGGGAGATCAAACCCCTTTTCCCGCAAGTGTTTCACCAGCAATTCCATCAGATGTGCCTGTGAAGGGATCTCTTTTTCGTCGCAAGGGGCCGTGTGTCCCCTGATATTATACCAACTGGATGCATCTGGTAACGGCTCGTAAAAATTCTTGTAAAAGTATCTCTGACAGATAATTCCGGAGATCACCCCCAGCCCCTCGATGGGACGAAAGACGCCGGTGCCGGCTATGCCCAGAGCCCTCTCCTTCACACCATCCCCCCTTACGGACACGGTAAAGATCGGGCGTATCGGATCCATATTGCCGCGGAGTAGAGACGAACCCTCCATCCAGGGTGGTATCTCCAGGCCCATGTAATCGAGGATCGTCGGGGCCAGATCGATGTACTGGACGTTATCAGGGATACGTCCCGCGTGCTCCCCCCGCGGGAAACGGATGATCAGGGGAAGCCTCTCAGAGGGCACCCATTTTTGACCGTGATCCGTGTGTACGACAATTATGGTATGATCCAGAAATCCCTTCTCCTCCAGGTATCCAACGATATTCTTGACAGACCCGTCAAAATCCAGGATCGCATCGTCGTAAAAATCATCCATCCATTCCTCGACCTGGGCCTTACCAGCCGAAAACAGACGATTCTTAGGAGAAAATGTCGGTCCGTGCGTCCCCATCAGGTGCAGGTGCACAAGGAAGGGCTCCCCCTCCCTGTCGATAAAGGCGAGTGCCGCCTTCACTTTCTCCTCATCATTGGCTAAGACCTCCCCCTTCCGGGTCACCTCCTCGAAGACGTTAACCATCCTTTTCAATCCGAATGCATGCAATAGACGACTCCCAATGCGGTCGAACATCTGCGAGAGGAAATACTGTTCGAGGTTGAAGCTCCTGGCAAGTGACCGGGGGAGGATGACAGCCGCTGCATCGCGCTCCGTGCGAAAATTTGCGATATCGAAGGCATTACGCATATTGAGATCGTAGGGGTCGGCATAGTGCCTAACACTGATGTCGAACCGGCGATATCCCCGATTGCCCAAGATACCGGGGAGGTGCCGATAAGCATCGACACCCCGCAGGATATCGGGAGAATATACCACTTTTGTCGTCGTCGGGAATCGCCCGGTAAAGAGGGACGCCAGTGAACCCCCTGTGTGGGCGCAATTGGTGAAACAGTTCTCGTATAAAAGCGCCCCCTTTATAAAATCTCTCAGGAAGGGGGTAGTGTCCCGTTTGTATCCGTACGCGGAGAGGCGCTCCGCGTTAAGGCCATCGCCCGAGAGGATCAGCACATTGGGATGGCGCGTCTGCGATGGGGCATGTTGCGAGGACTGATTGTCAACACCGCCGGTCGCATAGACACCAGCCGCTGCGCCCGCGGAGAGGATTATCAGGATAATCACGGCGGTCATCAGCCTACGGAAGAGTGTGACAGGGCGAAGCGCCCGCGTGACGGTGAAGAATAGACGGGTAAATACAGTCATGAGCAGTATGAGAAGGGCCGCGTAGCCCAGGCGCCACGGGCCTTCCAATGAAACGACACCGAACCTGAAGAGCGTGTAAGTGAAATTATCAATCAGGAGGAATACGGTCGTGGAGATTACACCCGCGGGGATGAGACATGCGAGAATGAAAAGAAATCCTCTGCCGGCAAGCGGTTTCACGAAACAACTCAACACCCCGACGAGAGCGATCGCTGCAATCCCGGGTAGAAGGGGGAAAAGGGGCGTTATCACCAGCGACATCGCCTTTTCTCCCGTGGAGGCGACGGAAAAAAACGAGGGTTTCGTCACAAAAAAGATCCATTCCATGAAGACGTAGAGATAGACACAACCGACAGACAACGATCCTAGTACGAACCAGTTTTCCGCTTTTTTACCCATACGTGATACTCTTCATTTGCCGATATTTACAAACAGCACAAGCATATGAAAATGGTCGGAAATATCCATGCAAAGGCTGCTAAGCATTCGTCAAATGCTTATGCCATCTTCTCTTGATGTCCAACATTACCAGTGGCATTAAAAAAAACCCTGATAAAAAAAGATAATAGTTATATCGCCAGTCAAAATTGGTTGAAGCAGAAAATGCAAATAAAAACAATAAAATAAAGAAAGTCTGCGTTAGAAGAACATATCCATAAGCAGATACCAGGGGAAACCATTTATAAAAAAACCCCAGTAAAAATATATATAGAAGATAGAACGGATTCCATGATATCCATACATAAGGTCTTATGTGTGAAGATAGTATTAAGCCATTTAAAAAATTAAAAATTGCTTCTGATTTCGGTCTATAATCTTGATATTTCACAAAATCATTATATTTTTTATCTTTTGTAAATTGGTTGTGCCATTTTACGAATGCATCGTCTCGATACCACGTGTATTTATTTTGATCATCAAAAAAATGAGGGTATTGCTTGGCAATATTTCTGATATTCATAAGAAAATTGGTATCAATTAGTCTAACAGCAAATTTCTTCGTCATGCCTGATACAAAATCATGCTTAGCCATCATGCTTGTAAATAAAATACCTGTTAATACAATCAGTGAAACCACAAGGGTAACGACAGCGATTTTTTTCAAAGCCATGCGCTGATATACGGCAAGACCTAAAGGGATTAGGATCAGATAGATAAGACCATTATAGCGAAAAAGAGACACGCACAAAAGCAGAAAAATCAAAGTAAAAGATCCCATCTGCGGCTCTTTATTGCAGCTATTTAATTTCGTTAGGCGCAATCGAACAAAATAATACGCCCAAAAGACAACCAAGAGTGCGAAGGGGATATCTTTCCAGAGGGTGATATTATGGAGTCCAATCGGTACGGATGTAATGAACCATAGATAAAAAGGTATAATTAAAATGAACGGTAATCCATTTTTGTAGAGATCGTAAAAGATATATGAACCTAATAATGATGTGGCGAACATCTGGAAAAGACCAACGACGGCAAAATTATCCCAGATTTGCTGCAGAAAACGGTAATAGAGAATATTCATAAAAGGGTGTTCATGCAAGAAATAGCCAGGATTTTTTGCTGCCCACCATATATGAATGGAATCTGTTGTAAGATGACCGGGCCAATAGGCTAACAGCCAGAAAGAAAAGCAAAGAAAGGCGCCTGAAAACATCAACCAAAAGACGATACGTTTTTCACCGATCAGTAAATTCTTCATTCCTCCGCGCGACCGGATAAAACGCAATAACCAAAATAGGATATAAGTACATAAGAAAGCGAAACCCAATTGCTGAATAAATTGAATAGGATGAAAAAATTGCTTTGTATTCCTATCAACCTCAGAGAAAATAATATCTGAAAACAAGCCCTTACCTTGCACCGGTAGAGCCAACTCACCTTTTTGCGACACGATGGTTACAGAATCGAGGCGAAATACCTGCAGACCCTCCGGCGCTTCAATCTGAATCCTCTTGATGTCATATCGAGGCAAACTCACACTTGCCGTAAAATCTCCAGGAGCGAAAGTTTCGTTGTTGCGGTTCAACCACTTGTCATGAGGCTGTTCAGCATAAAGGTTGTAGAGGCGTTTATCACCATCGAGATCAATTTCAACGAAACCGGCATTTTTATTCGCAGCAAAGCAAAATACCGTGTATTTATCACCTGTGGGAACCTCGAGTTCAGATCCGTCTGCGTGCAGATGCAGATGACCTTCGGCTGTCATCTCGATGCCTTTCTGTCCAGCGAAGGTTTTCAGGTCCATCGGATGTTCATCCTGCGAGCGCTTGAGAACTTTAATCCAGACTTCCGCTGATTTCGCGGCAGGATGACCTTTCCCGCCCTTACGGATCCTTATGATTCCACTTCCGGTATTCGCCTTGACGGGCTTTCCGAAAACAAGATCAACTGACTCCATGTCATTGAAGCCGGATCCGGAATCCCAGTTCATGCGAACTTCCACGGGAGATGCCGTCCAGCCTTTGATGATTAACTGGGAAGGTAGATGCCAGGATGAGTTCCAGACGAAATAAATCAGGAAAGCAAGACAAAGGACTGGAAAGAAGAGAAGTTTTTTCATGTTGTTAGGTGCACCCATCACTGATCCCGACGCCAACTCCAAAAATCGACTTCGACAGGTAGTCTGGGTTTGTCAAAAATCGGCAGGATCTGCATCGATTCGGATGTCGTGATCTGATGGAGTCGAAAACCGCTACCTCTGGCAATAACAACGCTTTCGATGAAAGTCTCCTATAATAAAGCGATTTCTTTTTCCATATCGTAGCGTAGGGTTCTGATAAAATTAGACTTGATGCGGCTTCACCACCACAACGGTTAAACGATCATTTAATTCGATCCAGTGGGTATTCCAAAGGCTTGGAGAAAGAACCTTCAAAGCATCCCGTATTTCCTGATTGATACGAAAAGAATCTTTCTGCATGGTCACAAATTTTTCGGCGTTATCTTTGTTCAGGCGTGTCATCATACCCAAATGCTCAACCTTTAGTGTTTTTTGTGCATCCAGGAAAACGACATATTGGTGGTCATTTTTGAAAACCAGATTCAAGGATGATCGCTCGGTAATGACCTTATTTTCTACCGCCGCGGGACGATGCAGCACCACGTTGATCATTTCCCCCTGGCCGGTCCACCATCCGCTGAAATTGCGCGCGAGGATCGTCACCGGCAGAGATTCTGACAATGCATTTCGAATCAGCATGATATCCTTGTCCTGGTGATTATACCGCTTTTCGAATGGATCTCGATATATGGGCCGGGACGACAAATTTCTGGCAATTCGAATGATGTCATCTTCAGCATGACTGTTTAACATCAAATGGCCCGGTGGTAAAAAAATACTCCATATAACTGAAATAATGATGAAGAGATATAGAAGAGGGCGCATGACCCTCCAGCGATCAGCACCCCATCGGTAAATAGCCATACCTACCATACCGCTTAAACAGGCAATAATGATCAAAAGGCTCCAGCCCTCACGCTGATAAGCTGAAAATTGCAGAAAACCAGTGAAGGATTGCACAGTAGTCAGCATCCCCCATATACCCATGAGGGTCAATAAGGGTTTCCTTTTTTTCACACCATAGTAGAAGACAACAATAAAAACGATGGCGAACAGCCATCCGATCATGTCCAGAAAAACAGTCCCCCAACCCCATCGTTTAATCGATACATAATCTATGATCATCCTCATCCCTGGGTGATTCAGCCAATCAGACATAAAAGTGCGATGTGCGGTAACAGCAGCGGCTGCCGTCAACCGGAGCTGGTCTTTAACAAAAAACATTACAGTTTCCGGTTGCGTCAATTTCACCGGATTTATTAAGTGAAAAAGGAATAATAACAAAGCGGGTATCCCACATGCAGCTACAATGATGGACCTACTGATCCAGCCGGTTGGTTTTTTCAGGAAAGCAAAAATCCGCTCCATCACAATAATGAGACAAACATGGATCATCATCATCGGTACCGAGACAATAAACCCCATTAATGAGACAATAAACAAGAAAGTATATGAAGACCAACGAAAATCGTTCTCTAACATTCGCATATAGAAATAGAGGATCACCGGAATGAAGAGGAGGCCCAGTTGATTGGCGAAAGCCCCGACACCCGTTTTCTGGAGGAGGTAGAAACCAGGGAAACAAGCCACTAAGAAAGCACTGAGGAAGGCTGCTGTATCATCAGATGCCCTCCTGACAATGACAAATACAGCCAGAACGAGACCTGCTCCGAAAAAGGCGCCGACATACCTGACCACATCGAAAGGATCCAGATGAAATGTGAGCGTCGGTAATGCCAAAATCCAGTGGTAACCTGGGGGATAAATAGGGTTCTGCAAATGACCGTTAGCTATAACATCCCTGAGGAAATGAAGATGGCTATAGGCGTCCGACTGTCCAAGCGCATAATGCTGTAAGGGATGAATGCTTCTTACAACAACAGCAATACATATAATACCCAAAAGGATCTTTACATCGACATTCTGTTCACTCCCCCGCTTCTGTGAAGGTGATCGCCGGGGTAAAACAAGCAGGATTACAGTAATCGTCAACCAGAAAAAATAGTAAAAAATCACTTCGACCCCGGCATTCCTGGAAACAAGGTGATTCCATAAGAGCCCAAAAACACTCTGAGAAGCCAGACCCAGGACCCATGCCGTGAAGAACACCTCAAACCCTTCCGCCCGGGGCAACAAGCGACGACCGGCCACCCACGTGGGCGCCACAGACGATATCATAGCTGAACACAATACAATTATAAGATTAATTACTTCCGTCATATCAATTATTTATGAGAAACCCTGTACTGCGTAATAACCGCCTTCATCTCTTTCGATAAGCACCCTTGAAAATCCGGGGGACCACCAAAACAATGTTCACCAAAAACCTGAACCCACTCGGAAGCAAAAACAAAGGTCGCCAAACAATCCCAGTCGAAAAAAGGTGGGAAGTACCATACGCGAATGGCAGGGTCCCCATAATCACCCATCCCCATTTGCCTGGCAACACTCTGTCAAAATCACGTCCGGCCATTACCGCCAGTGGAAGGCAAAGCAAAAAAATACCCGGTGCCATGATCCTCATGGCATTATCAATACCCGTAGGCAGCCAAAACGAATAAGGCTGAAAGATCGTTACCGACGCGAATATCGTAACGGGCCACAACCGTATAGCCAGTGCGGCCACCTTTTTTATATGGAAGGCCAGGACGAAGAGGAAGGGGGAAAGCAAAAAGAAAGGTACGCCGATGGCTTTTAGCCCAACGCCGCCAAACTCAAAGGCAAAAAGGTGATACACCGCCCCGGCCCCTTTATCTTTAACAACCACAAGGAAAGAAAAAGCGACCATCGCCGTCAAAACAAGAACACCAAGAAGAATTCTTCCTATTTGTGCCGGACGATCTCTCCTCTGCAGGGCATCAATTATAAAATATAAGCACCCCATGGCCGCCAAGACCATCAGGTTCTGCCTGGTAAAAATCGCCAAAACCGAACAGACAAAGAATAGACCAAAATTCTTTTCATAGACAGCCCAGGCCAGCAATAAAGCAAAAATGAAGGTCAGTAAATCGGTGAGCTGCCATACATTTATGATATTGTAAGTGAGGGGCCAGGACTGAAAAAGCAGGAGAAAACTCAGCACGGCGGCAAAAAATGGATCCTGAAGACGGGAAAGGAGAATGAGAAAAACCTGAAGGCCGAGAAAAAGGAAACAAATGCGGGAGAGAATAATAAAACCCATTGGCACCGTCAACTCGGTAACTTTACAGAAGGCCCATACCATCAGGCTGGGGAGGATTCTCTGATAGTGATGGCCGGCTACCGTTTCGCGGCTGGCGATGGGATGCTCTGCCATTCTCTTATAGGAATGACCATCGAACCCCGGAGGCAGTTTTAACCACGGGGTTGTCGTAACCTCGACCATCAAAACCAACGCAAGCAACAGCAACAGCCACCCAAAGGAAGCCCTGCCGATTTTGTATAAATCAAAATATGCGATGATTAGCCCTGAATTCGGAACTGACTCATGCGTCCGTTTTAGCGGAAACCTTCCCTCTCCGCATAATGAGCCGAACTTTTTTTCGCGAGGAATCGGCGAACTGCAGACTAAAATAACCCGTGATAAGGTGATCAATGACCATATGAACATCTTCCACATACCCATAGGTGAAATCGGGAACGAGCATCACCGTATCCAAAAAGGATTTCACAAGTCCGCCGTCAAAACCCAGCATGCCGGCGGTCCGGAGCCCCATCGTTCTGGCCAATTCAGCCGCCTTGACGATGTTTGCCGAATTACCGCTGCCGGTGATCACCAGCAGGAGATCACCGGGCCTTGCGTAGAGAATCAGCTGTTCCGTGAAAATATGTTCGTAACCCAAGTCGTTTCCCAAAGCCGTGATCAAGGGAACGTTGTCCGTCATGGACATGACCCGGAACCGCCTTTTTGATTGATCGGGTTTCTTGCCCAGTACCGTCTTCGCCAGGTCGCAGGCCATGTGCGAGGCCGTGCCCGCACTTCCACCGTTGCCGATGATGAATATCTGACGGTCATCATCATAGGCCCGCTGGAATTCCTGGATCAGTTCGGCAATTTTTCGCTCATCCACCTTTGCAATCAACCCGCACAATCCATCCAGATATGCTCTGGCAAATCGGGCTGCGGTATTCTTTTGTCTTGTCATCCCTTACCCCTTGATGTCATTCGATGAAGATAATCTTGCTTCCCTGCGGCGCGAACCGGAAGGGCATGGGTTTCAGCTCCGGTAGAGCGCGGCATATCTCTGAATGGCAATCCGGATGAGCATAAAGTAAAAGAAAACCACCGCCCCCGGCGCCCAGGAGTTTACCTCCGATAGCGCCGTGACGGCGCGCCTTGTTATACCAGCTATCAATTTCCGGATTGCTGATCCCTGCCGCAAGCGTTTTCTTGAGGGTCCATCCCATATGAAGGACCTCGCCGAAACCGTCCAGTTGTCCCGAACACAGGCATTCCCTAAGCCGGTCGGCCAGGTCGCGCATTTTCAGCAGATCGGTCATCGCCGACCCATCATGCTCCGTATTGCGGTTTTGTTCGCCCAGTATTCCATCGGCGGACCGCGTAATACCCGAGTAGAGCATCAGGAGGTTTCGTTCCAACTGTTCGCGAAAATCGCGATCGCAGGGAATCGGGTCGACAAATACCGACTCATCGGCATTGAATTGAATAAACTGCAACCCCCCGTATGCGGCGATATACTGATCCTGTTTTCCGATCGGTTTGCCGCAAATCTCGATCTCTATGCGGCAGGCCTCCGCCGCGAGTCTTTCGGCATTGACCAGCCGTCCCGTATAGGCATAAAGCGCGTTGAGCAGGCCAACCGTGTAGCTGCTCGAGGATCCCAGCCCCGTGCCCCGCGAGGGGACATCCGAGATCGAGGTGATTTCCACACCGCCTTCCACCCCCACGACCTTTAGCGCTTCCCGTATCAGCTCATGCTTCAACTCCTGCACGCTGTCCACCATTTCGGTGACCGAATAACTGGCCCGGATTTTATGATCGAATTTCGGATTCACCGTGATGTAGATATATTTATTGATTGCGGTGCTCAGAACGGCCCCGCGCCCTCGGCTGTAGAATGCCCGCAGATCCGTCCCGCCGCCGGCAAAGCTCACGCGCAAGGGTGTTCGAGTGATGATCATGAGCCGTAGCCTTCCGGATGTTCACGATGCCATTCCCAGGCCGTGGCAACCATGGTTTTCAGGTCGCCGTATTTTGCCGTCCACGCAAGCGCTCGATACGAGTGCGACGGATCGGCAATAAGCACAGATGGATCTCCTGGACGTCGGGCGCACTGTTCAACTGGAATCCTCAAACCGGTCACCTCTTCAACGGTTTTTATCACGTCATGATTGGAATAGCCGCGGCCCAGGCCAAGATTGAACGGTCCGCAATCGAGACGATCAATGGTTTCCAAAGACTTCCGATGGGCTTCTGCAATATCCACCACGTGAACATAATCACGGATACACGTGCCGTCCGGTGTGTCATAATCATTGCCGTACAATTGGAAGGCTCCACGCCGACCCAATGCAGCGGCAAACAGCAAGGGAATAATGTGGGTTTCGGGACGGTGGTCCTCCCCATGCAGTTCTGTAGCGCCGCAGGCATTGAAATATCGGAAGGATACATATTTCAGTCCATGGGCGGTCTCATACCAGCGCAGCGCCCTCTCAAAGGCCCATTTCGTTTCACCATAACTGTTGCAAGGATGGCCTGCCATATCTTCCGTAATCGGCCATTTAACAGGCTGTCCATACACGGATGACGATGAAGAGAACACCAGACGTCTTACGTCAGAAGCAATCATGGCATCGAGTAGATGAATGCCACCTATCAGATTGGCTCCATAGAATCGCCCCGGATCACTCATGGAGACTTCGATCAGGGCCTCACCGGCAAGGTGAACAACCGCATCGGGACGCAGTGCACGCATTCTTTCGTGTACCTTCGCCACATCCAGCAGGTCAATTTCTTCGAAGTCCGCGCGTTTGTCAATCGCCGTTCGATGGCCGTTCCTCAGGTTATCCCAAGCAGTTACAGCATGACCATGATCGCACAATATTTCCGCGACGACACTGCCGATGAAACCTGCCGCACCGGTTACAAGAATTTTCATTTACGCCCTCCTTATGAAGGTTTTACACGCAATCGCTTGCTAAATTCGCGATCGGCCTGGGCTAACTTCTGAGGTGTTCCCATATCGATTAGAAAATTTCCTTCCGGCATTTGCCAGCCATAAATCGATACACTACGACTGAGCCAGTCTGGAAGAACATCGCGGCCGAAATCACAGAAGCAATCTGCCGGGATCATATTCAATAACGGCTTGTCGAGGACCATGATTCCCGAGTTGACCCAGGGGGATCGAACATCACCGGCTTGCGGCTTTTCAATAAAAGCCCTTATCTGACCCTGTTTTTCCAACTCGACAATACCGCACTGCAAAAAGTCAGGGCGTTGGTCCAAAGCAAGCGTCGCATGCGGTTTATCATTATGGTCCTGATGAAAGGCCAATAACTCACCCAAATCAAGGTCGGTCAAAACATCCCCGTAGATGACAATGAAGGGGTCATGAAAAAAGGGTTCCATTTTCTTGACACCGCCCGCTGTGCCGAGCAATTCCGGCTCCTCTGAATAGATAATGTCCATTGCAAAGTCACTGCCCGATCCAAAATAGTTCCGGATGCTCTCTGGGTGGTGGTGCAGATTGATCGCCACCTGCCGGACGCCATAACGCCGAAGCCACGCGAGAATATGTGCAAGGACTGGTTGTCCCGCCACCGGCAACATGGGTTTGGGGATTGTTTCCGTCAGAGCATTCAGGCGAGTCCCTTTGCCGGCAGCCAGCACCATGGCATTCATTGTTGCCGTCTTCCTCCACGACCGAACCGATCGACCAGGGACGTCCACAGGGCATTCTTCGCTATGGCCGCATATTCTTTTACATCCCGGGGTTTTAAAAGCCGCAGGGGCGAGCGTCGATAATGCAGCAGCGTAGCTAAACCTCGAGTCCTTGCATGATAGCACACCCGGTACCACACATCACCCACAACCCGACGGAGGGCTCCCGGATGATAGTATTTTGTTTGGTTATTGGTTGCCAAAATCCGCTGCAGCCATTTTTCGGCGCGCTGCAAATCCTCGATCTCACGGATCTCCCTGTTGCCGATCCTGCCGATATTCCGATGAAACCGGACGGTTTCCGCATCGATATCCAAACCCATGGCCGTTAATTCGCGTGCCGCAATCCTGTACGAATGGCCATCCATATCGGTCCACTCCATACTGGTCAAACTGCCCTTGTGGGTCCGATAGCGAAGCACCACACGATCCGTGTTCATTGCCGGGAAATGATTCATCGCCCTGACCCACAGCTCGTAATCGTCCGCCGGGCAATATTCCGGATCGTACCGCAGGCCGTAGCGCTCGAACAGATCTCTCCTCATCATCACTGTTGGGTGAGTGAAGGGGTTGTCAAAAAGCGCCGCGGATCTCACATCCTCGTAGCTCAGCGGCAAACCATGGAAACGGCCGGTATAAAAACCGAAGTAGGTGATTCGCCCCCCGCAGAGGCCGACGTCCGGGTGCTTCTCCAGAAAATCCAATTGCCGGGACAGTCGATCGGGCAAACTGATGTCATCGGCGTCCATCCGGGCGATCCACTCACCCCTGGCATGATCCAATCCCAGATTAAGGGCGCGGGCGATCTGGAGTCGCTGTTCGCTCTTCAGCAAACGGATGCGGGGATCTCTAATCCCCTGCAGATAGGGAACCGTCTGATCCGTCGAGGCGTCATCGACAATCAGGAATTCGAAATCCCGAAAGGTTTGGGCCAAAACACTGTTCACGGCCTCGGGGAGGTAGGCGCCGCCGTTGTGCACCGGCATCAGGACAGTGACTTTAGGAATTTTCATCTCTTTGCCCCCGGGCCGGTTGGGCAGTCCTTACACCCCGTCATCGAAGCGTCTGCAGGAATTCTTTCATTCATGGGTGGGTCTCAAAAGGTTCTTCCACCGGTGCAGGGCCCGGCCGGCGGCGGTCAGGACCGACGCTTGTCCGGCCTTTCGATCATACGACCCGCCGGATGAGAGGTAAATGAGCGGCAGCTTGATGACCGCCGCCGTGAGAAACACCAGGTCGAGCAGTATCAGCTTCAACCACTTCGAGGGCGGAAGATTTCGCGCAAGCAGAACAATTCTCTTTGGTTTGCGGTGTCTTTCCAATCTCGGCATCAAGGCGATCAGGTGAGACATGCCCTCACCCTCTATCTCCAGCCTGGCCAGCGAAATCCCCTGGCCGATGAACAGCCGTTTGAAATACGGCCAGGTCATCCGCTCCGGACCCACCAGGTGCTCCACACGAACGGCCGCGTCATAGACCATCCTGCCCCCGGCGGATTCGATCCGATGAAGCACGACCGTGTCTTCGTAACAGGCCAGTTGTGTGCCGGTGCGGCCGAGCGCCGCGTCGAACCCCCCCGCATGCCGGAGCGCCTCTTTTCTTAAGGTGACGTTGCATCCGCTGTACCCGGAACCGTTCAGCCCCGCCACCCGGCCGGGCGCCAGGTCGAGCTCCGCCAAATGCATTCGGAAGAGCGGTCCCAGCCAGGCGGGTGGCGGGGTAAAAAATTTCAGGTCGACTTTGCCGCCGACGGCGTCCGCGTTCGTTTCATCCAGGCATTTCTGCAGATTGGCCAACCATCGGGGATCGACAATCACATCATCATCCAGGAATGAGACAAAGTCGCCGGCGGATTCATTGAGGCCGCGGTTGCGCGCGAACGAAAGCCCCTGGCGCTCCTCCAGGACGTAACAAAAGCCGGGCCGATCCGAGAACGCCTTGGCCACCTGCGCCGTGTCGTCGGTCGAGTTGTTGTCCACAACGATGAGCTCGTGATCAAGACGGTTCAGATCCTGCTGCTGGAAGAAGCTCTCCAGCATCCTGCGGAGCGTCGGGGCGCGGTTGTATGTGCAGACGATGACGGAGATCACGGGTTCATTTTTACTACGACGGCTCGGCCGAAATTGAGCATTTTTTTGGTATGGTCTGCGTATGGTCTTTTAAGAGCAAGGGCATGTCGTTCGAGGAGATGCCAGGAGAGGGCGCCTAACAAAAGGGCGATGGCGGCCGAAATGAACAGCATGGAGGACACCGATACTCCTGGAATCAATGCGGCAACTGTTTGCTGTACAGGAAAGGCATATATGTAGACGCCGTATGAGTAATCCCCCACTGCATTGTAGTTTCTGATCCATCCCGAGGGAATGTAAGCCATGTAAAATAATACATAGGCGATCGTCAGCGTGTAGACGAGAAAGAATGCATGCGTATTGACTATCGCCGACGACAGCAGCGCAATCACGAAGAGCCGGAAAAGCGAATGGGAAAGGATTATCCATTTTTTCAGGACGTAAAATGCCGCGCCGGAAAAGAACATGAACAAGAGTCTCACAAAAGTGATCTCGACGGGAAGATAGAAAAAGTGGCGGGCGATAAACAGGACGCCTGCGCCGGCGGCGCCGGTGACAATCAGTCGTTCGAACAGCTTTATAGGAATCCTTGCGATCATTCGCACGATAACCCAAATCACGGTCAGGATGGCGTACATTTGTATTTCATAATGCATCGACCAAAGCGACCCGTTGATCGAGTCCCTGTAAGGGTTGTCATGAAAAACCCCCGGCAGCCTGTCAGAAACGCCGCTGATCAATGTCGCGCATTTGGCCAGATAGTAATAGGTCCCTGAATCGGAAAGGTAGGCTCGTAGGGGCAGCGACGTAAAGAAAACCCCAAGACCGAAGACCGTCAAAAGCAGCATGACCAGCAAAGCCGGAAATATGCGAAGGACTCTGGCCCAAATAAATTCAATGGTGCTTTGTCTCGTCAGTAAACTGGCCGTTACAAGAAATCCGCTGGTGATGAAAAAAACATCGACTGCTATGGTGCCGATGGTCATACCAAGGATCTCTCGGAACGGCTCAGCCTCGCTCGACCCGGTCGCCAATGCAAAACTGTGCGTTGTCAATACAGTCAGCGCGGCAACGATCCGTATGAGGTTGAAATTATTATCTCTGCCTGGAGTGAAATGCGATAAATTGATGATGGTACCTGCCGAATGGGCCTCCTTACGAGAACCCCTTTTGCTTTGTAGCTGCAGATCTAAACAGCTATTTTGTTGCTCTTATCAAACCTCTCCGGAAATAGGGAGGGCTCAACATGCTATAGATGTACAGCATATAACCATCGGAATATTTGCAGACAAAATCCCTGGCTTTAAGCATTCTTTCCACGAGCGAAGCGTGATCCCCATGGTGATACGTGCACACTGCCAATCGTAATGGGCTGTTTCTGCTCAACAGGGCGGATGCGCGTTCCAGGACGGAGACTTCGGCGCCTTCTACATCCAGTTTAATGAAATCAATGGTGTTTTCGTTGAAGAAGCTATCCAGGGTGATGCAGTTTTCATTATCTACATTTGAAACGTATTTATTGATGATTAGAACCTTAGTAACACTTTAGCTCTTTGAAAAAAGAATAAAATAAAACTGCTGGCGTCAGAATTAATAATCTGATATTTAGCTCTTTAGATAAGGAGAGCTAAATGGGACATATTCTGTTTCAATATCGGT